>OGSR01000091.1_pt1 | contig 44288 bp, 63 predicted proteins | sample 1574061 | NCBI WGS metagenome assembly OGSR01 (sample SAMN03295818, study PRJEB24534) | human gut metagenome | isolation source: fecal sample 8 from infant 2 | host: Homo sapiens | place: USA: Pittsburgh, PA | collected 2014-07 | reverse complement strand
ACTATGAATTTTATATATTGATTCATACATACCTCACTACTTAACTTGTTTATATAACATATAAATATATTTGTTTAAACCCACATATACATTATTACTATACGTTGCTTTAACCTTAAAAGTTGAGCAACAGTTAAGCAACCATACAAATCTTTTAAGCTTTTTAACCATCTAGTTCTTCCGTTCCTTCAATTCTATAAGGAAGATCAAGCACTCTAATTAATTCTAATACTGAGTTTTGATTATATTCACTTGGGGGAACAACCGGTGCCAGAATACGGCTATTATAATACACATAATTAACTCCAGTCGGCCATGCAAATCTAGGAAATGGATTATTACTCCGGTCATTTTTATATGCGATAGATAGGAAACTAATTGTTCTTAAATCCTCTCTGCAAATAATATTCCAGGCTTCTTGATAAGTTCTTGCTTTCCCGACTTCCATATGAAAAGCGACGTGCTCTCCATAAGTTTGATTGCCTTGACTTCTTACAGAATATGTATCATGCGTAAATACGGTCAACATATATTTATCCCCCATTAACAAAATAGTATATATACTATTATATATAAATTCCTCAGAAAATCAAAAAAGACCTTACCAGGACATATCCCCGGTAAGGTCTTTTGCATTATTATAGTCAATCCATGAGTCCACCTGCTCATGCTCAGGAGATGTATGGATCACCTCTCAGTCATCAATGAATTACTACTCCGATTGTCGCACCCGCTCCCAGTATTTGAGATAGGTTGCGTTGCATTCGTAAGCGTTTGATTGTTCTCTTGTCGTTGTCGATTTGCCCTTTCAACTCTGTCAAAGAGTTCTGCATTTCTGACAAGGTAATTTCTTGCTTCACCAAGTCCGCTTTGGCTTTGTCCAATTCGGTCGTTAATTTGTCGATTGTAGTCTTGGCTTCGTTCAATTCTTGTCGCTGCTTCACGGCTAAGTTCTGCGCCTCGTTCAATGGAACGCTGGCTACTTCGATTAAGTTCAAGGCTTTCTCGTTGTTGCTTTTCAATTCGTTCCACTGACTCACGGGCACGCTGATAGTCGGTTCCGGTTCCGCTTCCGCTTGGTTGGTAGAAGATGTATCCGAGGCAAAGACAGATGACGAGCCCAATACCACCGATAACAATATAGCGGTAAGTAGGGTGATTAAGTAATACTTTGATTTTGTCATACATTATTCCCCTCCTGAATAATCTGTGATGCCACGTGCAATGGCTCTCACAATAGTATCAAGGTCATTATTAAGTAGTGCTAGGTCTTCCTCATTATCGATGAATGCCATTTCAACTAACACGGCTGTTGCATCCGTGCCGTTTAATACCCATAAATCTTGCCGTTCTTTCACACCACGATCAACCGTATTAATGCTACGGATGATTTGTGATTGGATGTCATTCGCCAAGCGTTGCCCATTAAAGGACTTATAAAGAGTTTCTGTTCCACGTGCTTGCGTATTAAACGCATTGCAGTGCAGAGATACAAATATATCTGCTCCCCATTCGTTGGACTCAGCACATACAAGGCCTAAATCATCATCTTGAAGAGTACGTACTTCACATCCTGCTGTTTCCAAATATCGTGCTAACATCTTGCCCGCATCACGGGCGACGTCACATTCACGTGTGCCATACACAGGATTGACTGCACCACTATCTAAGTTAATATCGTGGCCAGGGTTAATAAATACTTTCATCGTTTATCCTCCTTTTCTAATTGGTCGGGAATACCGTTATTATTCCTATCTATCCAAAGTCCTAAGAAGCCTACAATAGCCGTCAAGACACTCGGAATAAAGATATGATCAATAATATTGATACCAACGTTAATCAGTTTATTCATATCATCTGTTACATAACCTTTAGCAAATGACATAATATATTCCGTCACTACCAATAAAATAGGCACTAGCATAATAAATACTAGCGCCCTTGTAGCGAATATACCTGTAGGATGGAAGTTAGCCACCCTTACAGATTGATATGATTTTTTTAAAACATTAATGAGCTTTGGCGGTATGTTCATGAAACTCCTCCTTTAACTCATCTATACGTGATTCCATTCCGTTAACTCTTGTAGCTAGTTTTATATGTTCTGTGAAAGCCTTTACACGTTCTTCCCTAGATAGCTTGATTTCATTCTTCAATTCGTTGAGGGTTTCTGTTAGGACCCCCATCTTTTCTTGGAATACAAGTGTATCTTGTAAATGTTGTAAATCACGCTTTTCTAATAGCGGAAGCACCAAAACTTTATAAGTAAATCCTGCCACTATACTAACAATGGTTAATGTGGTTAGTATGTCATTAAGTTCAAATTGCCATGTCCACATTTAATTATCTCCTTACTAAATAAAGTATTATACTGCCTTCCAAACATTTCTATAAATATCCCATTTTTTAGTTTCATCGTGGTTATAAACTTCAAAGTCAACTTTTTGTAAGGAAATATCTGCAGGGGGTGTGGACTCATCTGCTACAACAATTTTATTAAGACCATATTTATTTCCGTAAACGTCTCTTAAATCTAAATTGCTACCATCCCAAACAAAGGACGGGATACTTAATACTTTAATTTGGGAGAACTTAAAGGCTTCTTTGTCAATTTCAGAAGCTTTTGGTAGGGTTACTACGGAGTATTCACAACCTATAAAGGCTTCAGCACCTACTTTAACTACATTAGGGCAAGTTAAAGCACCTTCTAATTCTGATTTACCATAGAACTGTCTAGCTGGAATCTCGGTAGCAGTTGCTGCATCAAAAGCAGGTGCAGGGTTTGGACCAGGTTGCGGTTGAGGTGGTTGGTTCTTATTTGCTAAGTTGTTAATAATCCCAACAATCTCACTATCAGAATACCCTTTACTATATGCACCTTTTACCGCATCAAGGATATATCCATATGTACTAGCTGGTTCGATGTTATTGATTTCTTCAGCAAATTTGAAGAGTTTCCCCTCGGATGTTACTCCCTTAGATTGGATCGCATCCCTAATATTAGTAATATATCCACCGAACTTATCCAACTCACCCATTAAATCATTAATAATTGCTTGTTTCGGTCTAGCCATAATTAATTTCCTCCGTTAATCTTTTTTAATTCAATAATAATTTGTTCTAGCTCATCTTTAACCATGAACTCTGAAGTGTCAGGTGCTGGACCAGGCTCACCTCTATCACCTGGGTCTCCTTTTTCTCCTGGGTCTCCTTTTTCTCCTGGGTCTCCTTTTTCTCCTTTGAGTTGTTGCTTTTGGCTTTCGGTTAAATCTTCAAAACGTACTTGTAATTTGATAATTTGTTTGTCATCTTTAATACTTATATTGTCTTCAGCGTCTACATAAACATTAACATCACTCATATTATTTACCTCTATTACTGACGCCTTCAAGAATAGTTAATTGACCTTTGACGAGGCATTTAACAGGTCTATCGCCTGCCCAAATAAATAAATCCCACGCATATCTGCCGTCAAGTAATTCTTTTGTATCCAAAGAAAGGATAATTCTACAGCGTTCACCTGCTGCTAAATTATCCTTTGATACTGTGATATTAAATTTGGCTTCGTAGTGATCATCTTGAACAAACTTTCTTACGCATGAAAACAAAACCTCTGGCTCTACTAAGCTGTTATATCCAATCGTTAAGGCGATGAACTCGCCCTTAATAGCTGATATATTATGCTTGACCGGCGTCATTATCTTCACCAACTTCTAAATCCATTAGATCATTATGAATACAACCTTCTGTTGGGCAGGTGCCATCATTATTTAAAGTAGCCCAACAGTATTCACAGAAATGCATTACTGGGACATCGCTTTTAATATCTGCCATAGTTATTTCACCGCCTTAATCTTAGCAATCATTTCAGTATTAATCTTTTTAAATTGTTCTTGCAAATCGCTTATATCGCCGTTTGCTAAGCGTCTACGTATCAACGCCTGATCTAGTGTTTCAAAACGGTGATTATAATAAGAACGAATCTCCGCAATCTTTTCAGCTTTTGTTAACTCGTGAACTGGCGCAGCTACAAATTGTCCATTTACATATAACTTACCTCTCATGAATTCATCAAGCATACTATCACCATCTGCGGAGTAAACATAATCAGCCGCATTAGGATAGTCCTGTTTAGCAGTTGCCAGTAATTCATCTTGCGTTACGGTGTTATCAACAAATGAAGTAATGCGTTTACCTTGTGTATCTAGTACAAATACATATTGATTCATCTTTAGCCCTCCTTATGCTTTACCGATACAAACCCATGTGAAGTTGCCAGCATTACCACGATTAGTTAAAAAGCGAATTGAAGTTCTATTGTTAGCAGAATAACCACTATTCCAACTTATAAAGTATTCATCACCACGAGTAGTAACGTCAGACAAATCATCTGTAGCTATTGCGGTTAGTACGTTGCAATTAATAGGCAATACAACGTCCTTATAAGTATTTTGATTTTCAAACCAAGATAGCCCCCATTGTAAAATAAAACCGTTGGCAAATTTTACATAGCCATTATCACGATCAAGTTTAGACGCTACAATACCACCTTGACCTAAAATACTTTTAAGAGTACCTAAGTTAAGCACTTTATTTATATCGCTATCATTATAGTTACTTGTGATAAATCCAATAGTTTCTTGTGAATTATCGCCTTTTGTTACTTGTAAACCTTGGTTATGTTTAGCGAGTGCTTTAACGTACTGTCTAGAGTTTACATCAAGTTTCTTATCGAACTCTGCTCGGTGTGCATTAGTCGATTTATTGTGACCTTCTAAATCATGAATTGTTGCGTAGCCATTATCCTGCACAATGGCTTGTACTTTTTCAGCGTTTCCTATCACTGTTGTAATAGTGAATATATAACTGTCCATAGGTGTAGTCTTATCTGGTATATAGTCCACATAACTACCACCATTCGTGTAAGAGAAAAGGACCTCTCGTCCAGATTCGCCTACTTTGGCCATCAATCCGATTTCACGTGCATAGAAACCAGTATCTAAATTCGCGTTCGATAAAGAAGCTTGAACTGTAAATTGTCCGTCACCGGACTTAGTGCTTTTAGTAATAGCCAATTCTAATCGTTTATCGGTTAAACCTGTAGCACGAGCAATTGATGCAGGAGGATCACCTGCGCCAATTACGATTTTAGTAAAAATTAAAGCCTGCTTGCTTGCGTTAGCTTCTGCTGTTGCATTAGTACCTGCCATTGTTGTAATGACAGCAGGGTATTTTGCCATTTGTACCTCCTAAACATGAATAATTTGATAAGTAGTAGCTGCACCACCTATATAAACTTTCTGAATCTGTGGCTCTATAGTGATTTTTAGGGACGGCTCAATCACGGCACTCCCCGCCGAAGTGGTTACGCCACCAATATAGATGCCTTCAGAGTTTATTTCGTGCACATATTCTAGGCTATCCAGCCACGACCTCTTATTCTTAACGAAATCTAATATTCGCAATACTCTTTCACGAATATTAGGAGTCATCATATAACCAGTCATTTGTAATTTAAAATGGTAAGGTTGACCGCCTTCGTAATTCCAATTTTCGATGACTTCACATTCAGAATATAATTCACCTATAGCTTCTTCTACTAATCCAACTGTCCCTTTTCTCCTGTGCCAGGTAATAGAATTAAGAATTAGCTTAATTTTTTGTTCCCTAGTTGCCGCTTCGTCATAAAAATCAACGTGTAAATGCCACGCTACCTCATCTAAAATAGGGGTGCTTAACTCGTTTAAATGAGATAGTATAGTTAACTTATCGACCATTGGCATAAGGTCGATAAGCCGTAATGTAACGACTTCTGCAAGGGCTTGGACTTTTGTATCGCTAGCAATCGAGCTAGGCAACGTATCCTTTAAATTAAAATCATAGAGATTATTCATGCTCTACACCTCCATAAGTAATTGTCTTGCCTGTGCATTGAGCTAGCTCAACCTGGTAATCATCTTCTTTACGACCATCTTTAACAACCGTAAAAGTAGGCGAAGTTACGGTAACGCGTTTGGCGCCTGCCTCCATAACTCGACGAATTAATTCAGACGGTATAATATCACGCCCTACTTTTGCAGATTGCCATTTTATATAATCAGTAACTGCAGCATCAACACGACCTTTAATCGTATCTGCATAATACGAATTATCAGAATCAATATAATACTGCAATGCTATACTATAATTCTTAGCAGTAGGGGCCTTCACAGATACATTATCGGTAAGAGGGCGTACCTTCTTGTCAGTAAGTGCGGTTTCCACTAATTTGAGAATCTCTTCCTTGGCTATTTCACCAGATGCAAGACCTGGATATACAACCACATCGCCAGGCTTAGGAGATACCACTTTTACGGAACTAATAAGGGCAGATGCTTTTTTAGTAAAAAACTCATAAGCCCCTTCTGCACCAGCACACGAAAAACTCTCAGGTGCTTCTCTAATACGTTCACGGAATGCGTCGTCTGTCTCCGTATCGGCACCGCCTTCAGATATAGTGGTATTGGTTACACTAGCGATATATGGAATAGGATCTACAAGAGTGGTAATCGACCCTACCGGGTAGCCATTCCCTTTAGCTGAAGCTTCTGTGCATACCGCTTTTACGCTTATTGTTGTTTGCGTAGCTGACAGATAGTAAGGTTCAGTTAGTGCAAAAAATGCACCATCTCCTGAAGTAAATCGTGTGCCTTTAGGAATCGCAATTCCCTCTGGTCTTGCCATTGATGCGGTTAACTTCATTGTGGTAACTGCACCTGTAGCTTGTAAACGTTCCACTCCTAATGCAATACCTATATGGTCTAAGTTGTTTCCCCTAGCATACGCCAATAAATTTTGCTTGCCGGTATCATTAATCCGATTCAGTAGCAGAATGACTATATTAGTAATTACTAATAAAAACAACCGAATTGGATCTGCCGGTGTTAGTGTTCGCCCAGTTACGGAAGTGTAGAGGGCGAATATTTCCTTTTCGACGGCGTCTTTGTCCGTCGTGACAAAGTTAATTTCAGGTAAATTCATTATTATCGCCTCCACGGTGGTAAATTAATAGTAGCCCTTAGATTTGCATCGGGGCATTTTAAGATAATATTAGCAGGAAGGTTGACATAATGGGCGTACTCTTGATTAGCTTCTAATAACGTATCCATATATGCTTCACTGCCATATACTTTAAACGCTATACCGTCCCACATATCACCTTGGATGGTTCTATATTGTCTCATGGCCACCTACTCTTTCTAGCCATTCATCTTTGATTGCAATTGATACCTTGGGCGTCAAATGCCCTTCCTCCGCCTCAGTAGCAGCCGTTTCTTCAAAGTCAACTGAAACGACTCTGCAACGCGGCTCGTATTCGGTAATTGCACGAATCACCTCTGCAGATATTCTGGCCATTGCTACAGGTAAAGGTAAATCAATGACAGTACCATCAATACCAAATCGCCTATCAAGTGGCACAGAAAATTGGGTTGTCGAAATAATGGTTCGTACATTTTGAATAATTTCTGTAAGGATATCCTTAGGTGCAAAATCAATACCTTCAAGACGAGCGCTCACGTCAATTTGCATTTGTACCGCCTCCTTGTTTAGGTGTGATTACAACTTTAGGAACATCAGGGGCCTCCTTCAGCGTTACATTGATGGACGCAGATAATACATTACCTCGATTATCAATCGTATTCATCGCTGCGCTTATACTGGTGATCAGTAATTTGTGTTCACTGAAGGGCTTACCATTAATAATCAACTGTTCAGCTTGACCTTCTCGGCACATCTTGGCCACTTCCTCAATTTCTTTCAAAGGATCAACACCCAACAACTTATTAAAGTTCATCGTAAAGGTGATATCATCCCCATCAGGCCCCAAGAATTCAAGTATCGGCTTTTGCCCTATGATTTCGTGGGACGCTGTTCGTGCATTGACATTTCGTGCCAAAGCATCAAAGGTCCTCACTGTGTGAGAGGATGCCACGAACACAATTTTTCCGAAGCTTCCTAGTTGACGCTGTGGCAAGTACCCGCCCAGTCCAAACTTATCAGCTAAATTAGATAGGCGAGAGTAAGCCACGTCGCCTAATTGCGTATTTTGTAAATTCTTTAAACCTTGCGAATTAAGGTTCTTTTTATAGGTAGCAGCAGTGCTACCTAATTTACTTAACAATGATATGTTACTCACCTCCTATCAATTAGGTGTTCCGGTATTCCCTCCACCAGGAACTACTCCACCATGTGTATGGGATACTAAACTGATCCCGTTAACCACGACATTCCCTGAAGGAGCATTTATAGTTAGATTGCCGGTGCAATTAATAACAAGTCCTCCACCATCAGCATCATAGGAGATGGTGGAACCGTCCGCAAATTTGATGCCGTGGATATTTTGCCCATTAAAAGAGGGCTTATCCTTGGCATTATACGTAGTGCCTAAAATATAGCCCTGGGACAAATTATTATTTTGAGGTAGGAATAAACATAATACCTGTTCACCAACTCCTGGCATCCAATAGTGTTTGTTATCTTGTGATCCATGAGAAAGTACTTCAAGTGGATACGACACTAAATCGTCTCGGTCCGGAAATGTTACCCTAGCCGTCATGGTTGAAGGGTCTGTACTAGATACGATTCCGTCACGAATTAAATTTTTTAGCGTTACACTAATATCCATCTAAGCACCTCCTTATATCCAAGCTTTGTGTATATCCGCCCCCTACCTTATGGGAGCATTTGCTAATGATATACTTACCGTCAAATTTACCGAATCCTTTCAAATTGATTGTGGCAGATGCGGCCAACACAATATGTCCAAGCATAGCGACTGAACCGGTGATTTCATTCTTATTCTTTTCGCGCAGCTTTTTCTTTGCCAAGCGTTCGGCTTCTGCTTGAGTCTCACATCCCTGGTTAACCTGTAGTATCTTACCTTGCGTTTTATGAGGGTCCTTGAACGTATACTCAATATTACTCTTTTGTTTAGTACTCTTATGCTTTACGTGGCAGCCCCAATAAATATCCTTCAGGGAGGACTTTAGGGAATAGCTTCCTTGGTAGGGAATGATTTCCCCTAGTTCCTTAATTTGGTCTTCTGTAAGGTCCGTAGGCATTGGTCCCTTAATTAGCGTTGCAACTACTTTTTCCATTTCAAATTTTGTTTCATCAAAAATAATCACTTGCTTATCTGAAACCTTTAGCGCAAGTCCGTTATCCTTGCAGACTTTCATCAAGAATTCTAAATCCGATTGGTCTGACTGTTCGACACGGTCTAAATCAATCGTTTCTGGAGTATCATAAAATAATTCGAGGCCCGCACCCTTTGCAAGTTCCTCGGCGACAGCTTTGAGAGTGGTCTTCTCCCAAGACCTACTCTTCAGCTCTCCTCTTAATTTCGATTCATCTGGAACACTAACCGCCCCTATAGTGACTTCGTGAGGGGGATTTTTGCAAGTAATCTCGTCAATCTCAAATTGTCCGCATTTCATCTCTATCTCGTCACCGAGTTCATTCCAATTGTAGAATACGATTGATGCGGTTAACTTTGCCCCTTTTTCAGGGAACCAGTCGGACATCCAAAGCTCATCTATATCGTGCAGGGTGAGCGATATATCATCAGCCTCTCCCGACATTACATCGTTAAAACTGAAGTCCTTTAAATAAGGAACTAGGTCTTGAGTGATGTCCTTCTGTTCATACTGCAGTTTGACAGTGACGTAACGTAAATTACTAGGCATAACTTACACGCCCTTTCCTGTTTTGAATTTCAGCAAGGCGTGCTTCTAAGTCATCCATTGCGCCACCTACAGCACTTTTAATTTGTTGTACTGCACTCGCATCCGCGCTACCATTAACAGTAATGTTGATCGGCGCAGATACAGAAATTACGGAATTACCTTCGCCAGGTAAAAGTCCCATCATAGCGCCAGTTTGTTGCCACAACGCCTTGGCCCTTGGAGTACCATTGATAGGAATGGCAGCTTCTGCAGATTCTTCAGCAAATGTAGTAAGGAATGAACCTTTCCCATAAATGCCGCCTTTTGCATTATTCTGGATGGATTGCCCATTAGCCGTCGCAGAGCCTTCTACTCGTGCCTGAATTGGCTTACTAAAAATAGACCTAATCCATTCCCATTTTTCACTAATCCAATCAAACAGGCCTCCAAGCTTACTCATAACCCAATCATAGAATTGGCTAAGTGCGGCCTTAGGATCTTCCCACAATAACGTGAACCATGCTTTCACTTGGTCCCAGTTAGCAATTAAACCCATTGCTGCATAAATGAGCCAACCTATGGGCCCCATCATGAATGCGATAATTGCCGCTGTTGGGGATTCCCACATTGAAGTACAGAACTCAGATACTGCTTGAAAATGTGTACCTAACCTAACAAATGCGGCTATTAAAGCTACTATGGCAATAATTACGAGTCCTATTGGGTTGGCACTCATTGCTGCATTCAACGCCCATTGCGCAGCCGCGGTTGCATACATTGCGATACTACTTGCTATCATACTCGCTCTATGGATGCCCGATGCAATCACATTACGCATAGTCGCCACACGTTCGGATTCCATCATAAGCTTGTAGGCAGCTTGCGCCGCCATTACGCTATAGTAAACAGCTCTGATTGTTTTATACGCAATTACCATTCCCATTACGGCAAAGCTTGTTTTTATGATTGCTTCTGTAAGCTCTGGGTGCTCGCTTGCTACTTTAGATACATAGGCGGCCTCATTGGCCAGAGAATCTCCCAACTCGGCAAGTGTCGGCAACATCGTACTACCAATAGAAATAGCCACCGACTCGGACGCCGATTGCAATCGAACCATTGCACCTCTTGCGTTATTTTGCATGGTCTCAGCCATAGCAGCAGCGGCGCCATCGCTATTTTCAAGTTCCTTTGTCAGTTGATCAAGTGCATCGGGGCCTTGGTCAATAACAGCCACCCAAGCTGATGCTGCATTAGTACCGAAAATAGTCGCAAGTGTAGCAAGTCTTTGCTCTTTGCTCATATCCTTAGTTTTATCAGCTAAGTCACGAACAATTGCGCCCATCTTACGAGGGCCATTGGTATCGTCCATAGCAATGCCTAAACTTGCTAAGGCTGCTCTTGCTTCTTCTTGCTGAGCTGTAGCCTCACTTAATGATAGCCCCATTTCCTCAATCGCTTTAGTCGATTTAGCGGAAGTACCGGCTAACCGCAAGAAGCCTGCCCTTAAGGCAGTACCTGCTGCAGATGCCTTAATACCACTGTTGGCCATAATACCGGTAAGTGCCGCAGTTTCTTCTAAGCTTGCACCAAAGGCATGTGCTACTGGTGCGGCGTACTTCATTGTTTCGCCAAGCATCTCAACATTTGTGTTTGTCTTGGTCGATGTCTTAGCAAATACGTCAGCCATATGCTCTGCATGTTCTGCGCCCAGTCCAAACGCAGTAAGATCGTCAGATACGATGTCCGCCGTGCGTGCAAGATCTGTACCACTTGCTGCCGCTAAGTTTAAAAGTCCCGGCATACCTGCCATAATTTGTTGAGAGTTCCAACCGGCCATACCGAGATACGTCATAGCTTCGCCTGCTTGTGTAGCAGAGAACATCGTTTTCTCACCGAGTTCACGAGCAGTAGCCGTTAACTGTTGCATAGCTTTATCGTCAGATACAGTAATTGCTTTAACTTTAGACATCACCGCCTCAAAGTCTGCAGCTTTAGATAGCATCCCGACGAACGGAGCAGCCATTACTGCAGTAGTAGCCAGTGTGCTACCTAAATCACTGCGCGCACTTTTAGCATTGACGTCTGCAGCGATTTTATTTTGCATAGCTTTTCGCAATTTAGCATCCTTAGCGGCGGTTTGTTCAAGTTCCTTGCCGACTCTTGCGGTTGCGTTCCGGTAGGAATCCATGGAAATAACGCCTTGCTTTAATGCAGAATCCAACGCCTTTTGTTGCGTTTTCAGTTCATTCATTTTAGAACCATACTGCGTCAACGTTCCCCGGGCCTGCTGCATAGATGTTTTGAAGCTTTGGGCTAAAGCACCGTTTATAGCAAAAGCGATTTCGAACACTTTACCTGCCATAGTTCCTCCTTTCTTTTAAATTTGTATACGCAAAAAGCGCTTGATGGATTAGTCATCTTCTTCCTTCAAGCGCTTTTCATCTTCAAGAACAAATTCTAAATCATCCATCCAATCGGCTATTTCAACAATCGGAGTAGACATCCAAAAGTTTATGCCTCCGCATTCTCTGAGACGAAGGGCAATTCGTCTGCATTGCTGTCCGGGAGAAGGCCCATTTTCTCTACCGAACCACGTAGTAAAAAAACACTTACCTCAGCACACATTTCTGTGAATTCAGAGATAGGAAGTGTCATTAATACTTTTGCACTTTCCTTTAGAGCTATAGCCGCTACTTCGGCTTGGAATCTTTTAGAAAATGTAACATCTGGAGTCATATCGCCTTCACGGCGGACACGAAGTTCCGCCTTTGTGAAATCAAATCCAGTTAAATTATTTAAGCCTTCTGCTAGCTTTTCGCGATCGTATGTTACCATTATTTACCCAATGCCTCCCTTACGGATGCCAAGTAATCAACACCGTTGATTACACAAACATAGTTGAATTTATCAATTTCAGTACGAGTTTTACCACCAACAGTCATTTTGAAATATACAATCTCAAACTCTGTAGAGGTATCAGTCTTACTTGCTTGTTCAAACTTGCCAAGACCGATTTTCTTCGGCATAACTTTAGCGTATACGCTAACTGCTTCCGGTACTAATTCGCCTTTAGCAGAATCATACAATTGTTGTGCGCCACGAATTTCGATGTCGTGTACTTTTTGACTAGCAAGGTCGGTCACATCTTTGTCAATGGTATTCCACTTAATGGACATATTCATTGCCTTAGTTTGCCCGAGTACACCCAAATCAACTTCACCGGCAATGCCTGCGCCTTTGATGGTGTCACTGATAAATTCGATATCAGGTAAGGTTACATCGGCGTAACCATATAATTCTCTGCCAGAGCTAAAAATGGCAAAGTCAATCAACTTATCTCTATGTTTAGCCATAAGTTACCTCCCTTTTAATTAAATAACGTGCTCATGTAAGATGGATCGTATTCTTGAATGAAGTCGATTTCACGAGCTGGTGTCGGAACACCTAAATACACGTGGAATCGGATAATACCGTTCAACAAATCAGTTGTAGGGTTTTCGGACTCCAAGAATTCAACGCGTGCACCGAGAAGTGCACCAGATGCTACGTGTCCATTTAACCAGGCATTGGCACTATTAACGATATTATTAATCAAACGTTTATTTGTTGGGTCGTCAATTTTAGACCAGAAAGAAGTGATCAACGTGTTAGATACCCAGTTGAACATACGACGTACGGGGATAAAGGAATCCTTAACATCTGTATTAGACGGATACGCAGTCGTACGATTGCCCCAAGCTCTCCAGCCACCAATGAAATTAAGCGCAGTAACGACGCCTTGTCCATTCAAGTAAGCTGCTTCATCCGGGCCTAAGTAGATTTCAGTACCATCTTTCAATACGGCACTATCTGCTTGCAAAGACTCGTTGGATGGAGACTTATAAGGGATGTCATCGTACTTAGCATCTGTCTTAGCCATAAGACCTGCGAGTTGTGTGGATAAATGGAATTGGCGATTAGCTAACGCTACTTTTGGCCAACATAAGATTTGACGTTCATCGACGTAGTTCTTTTTATTTTTCCACTCACTAACTGCAGTTGCTTTTTTTATTTCATCTGTAGGTGCATCACATAACGACATAGCTTGGAACATGCCATTAATAGTAGTTTCTTTTGCTTTCATAACTGCTGCTACAAGCGTGTTATGAGACCAGCCCGGCGCCAATAAGTTACCAGGGATTAAGCCAAAGCGAGGGAATACTTCATTGATAAGTTCCAAACCTTTACGTTTACCTTCTGTATCCACGCCACCTACGATATCATCTGCAGTTACCATAGATGGGTCTACATAATCGTAAGTCACCCAAACAGATGTTGCACTATTAAGCGCCCCAGTAGATACAATACCAATAAGCAATTTGCCTTCATCGTTAAATACTGCTGTGTAATCAACGTTGATAGTTAAGGCATTACCACCATTTGTAGCAGATACCTTTAACGTGTTGAGTAACACAGGGTCTTCAATTGTTACGACTTTATCTTGGATTTGTTTTTGTGTAGACGCTAAAGTCTTTTTGTGTTTCTTCGGATCAAGAACATTAATAAAAACTACCGGCGCCATTCCGAATAAAGAGAATTGCGAGTACATTGATTCACACAATGTGTACTTATCCCATTCTTTAGAATAGCCGAATTGAGTGGTTGCGGATGCGTAATCATAACACAATACAGCTTTATTAGCTTCCGCTGGGTCTGTGGCTAAATGTACAGGAGCAGTACCAATATACACCGGTAAGGCTGCCGTAGCTTCTGTCATAGAAATAAGAGAAGTAGGAACCTCTCTTGTATAAATTCCGTGTCTATAGTTTCCCACTATCTACGACCTCCTTTTTTAAATTCAAGGTAAGCTGCATTCATTGCAGTACCTTCTGTTGCTAATTCTTGTTGTGCTTCAGCAATCTTATTGATTGGCACAAACAATAGTCTTAACATTGCTTTATCTTCACCTACTACGGCAGGAATCCCGTCAATATAGACTGTTCCTGTTGTAAGGCCCAGTTCTGCACTATTAGGGCCTAAGTAGATTACTTGTTTAGCATCATTATATTTAACTGGTTTTTCTACAGCTTCGGCCATTTCGTTTCCTACCGTCGCTAGTTCATCAGTTTTTGCCATTAGATAATCATCTCCTCTCGTATTTGTTCGATATCATATTTAACGGTCATAAATCCCTCCCAATACGGATAGGCTTGATCCGGAGGAATATCGGTATCAATTCCGTGTTTATCATCCAATACTAAACGGTATCGTTTAGCAATAACCGGATGGGCCAGTAACGCTTGTCTTGTTGTTTCAAGAAAGTTTGTAATCTCCATCCAGCCCTTTTCCACGTCCTCAGAGTACACTCCATGAATCAGAAATAGTTGGACAGTTGACCCCTGCAAGGTATCCTCGACCTTATTAATGCGAATAACAAGATGTGGATATTGGTCCTCCTTAGATGATTCTTTCATTTTCAAAAATCCAGGTACAACTAATAATGGATTCCCCTTTACCTGTGCATCATCACTAAAATAGTTAGTATGCACCTGCTTTAGAAATGTACCTAAATCAGTTGCTAATTGCGTAGGTGTCATTTGCTACTTCCTTACTAACTCTTCGAATGAGGTTCCGATTTGTCGTAACAGCTCCTCTTGAGCTACATTACCAACAAAAGCCGATACCTCAGCATTTTTTAACATACTTGGGACTGCAGGCCCATGAAATTGTCCTATTGGATATCTATCAGCACCTTTACGATACATCGCCCCAATATGACCACTTCCCATGCGAGCAATAAAAGCATTAGGGATTGTTCCCCCTCCGCCATTGCGCATTACCTGAGCTTTGACTGTCCGACCTTTCCGCTTAGGTGGGCGTTTTGGTGTAACTCTAAACTTAGTAAGTGCAACAGGTCCGCCCTTAGACCTAATAAATGCTGATAGCCCAGAGGGGTTTGCTCGCTTCACGTCAATCGTTTTCTTAACGTTAGCTTTACTTATAAAGTAATCCTGCGTAGTTTTATCAACGATTGTGTTTCGTATTTTAGGGATTGCGGTATTGATAGCTTTTGATGTCGCCCTTTTCGTTTCACCGGAAAGAGCGTCTATCTTAACTAGGCCCTCACGTAGTCCTTTTACGTCAATAGTTACGCTCATGAATTATTCCCCCTAAGGACAATATTTAGCATGCCCATATCTTCTTCGCATGATTGAACCAACATAAGTCGACCATTAAAACGAAAGATTTGATTGTACTCCGGTACTTCAGGCAAATCCTGCTTGGCCACATGTACAACTATCGTATCGTAAATCAACCCGTCAATATCCTGCCCCATAATTTCAACATGTTGCTTGTCTGTAAGACCTTCTGCCACCGCATAGCACCGCGTACCGTTTAGGTTGTGTACTTCAGCAAATTCATTTGAATTGATAAACACCTTTTCAATATCATTTTGCACAAAGTCCTTAAATCCCATGTCTATTCACCTAAGAAATCGATAAGTTGTTCGCGAGTAGCGTCTTCTGGAACTTCTAAATGTTCAGCTTCAACCATTGCGCGAAGAGCAGCATCAGATAAAAGCCCCAAATTAATATCCGCATCACATGCAAGAATATCTGCAATCATGCTTGCCTTTGTTGCTTTACTAGCAAATTCTAACCCTATAGACTTTCCATAGTTGGAAATATCTTCATTTGTCATAACCGCAAGTGCTACTGCAAATGAATCATCTTCGCCGCCTTTACTATTATCACCGCTAACTACAACCACAGCGCCTAATTCAATTAGGCGCTGTTCTTCTTCTGCAGTTAAATCGGAGATAATCTCACCAGGATTATATACATAATCTCCAGTATTGATTGTGTGCTTAGCTTGTACTGGCATAAGTCTTACCTCCTTTAGTTTAGTTTAGTTTAGATTACAATACGTCCGCTACGAAGTAAGAATCTACATCGAATGGGACATAAATAGGGCGAGATTGCAATTCTAAGAATGCTGCATCTGGATCACGTGTAACCAATCGGCGCATTACGTATTCACCTTCATAAGTTACGAAATCCATTCCTTCGCCAGGAATGATTGTATTCGCACCATATAGTTTAGTGAATTTGGCCATATCAGAAGCTACCAACAATTTACCTGCAGGCACCATTTCTTTTTCTTGTCCGTCAGTTGGGTCTACATAGTAGTTATCATATGTAAATACATTGCATTGAATTTGACCACCCATGAAACCAACATAAGTCGCGCCTTCTGCCATTTGTTCAAATTGTAAAAGGCCCATTTCTGTACGACGATTATCAAACAACGCTAAGATTTTTTTATCGGAAAGCATTACTTCTAGTGTTTCAGAGTTCATGACCAAGGTATTCGGATTAAAGCCAGATGCTTTCAAGCATTTCTTTTTCCATTTAATAATGTTGGCCACGATTTCTGCAGCAGATTGACCCCAACGTGCATTGCCGGATAATGTTTCTTTATTCGTGAAGTTAAAGTCTACTACGTCATCAATGCCTTCGCCCTTAATGTGCGCTTGGCCATTGAATAATACGTCTGCCGCCATAACTTCTTGGGAGCGTACCAAATTGTCTTTCAACTCTTGTGTATCTTGCGCCAAAAGCTGAATCGCGCGTTCCTCAGGAGATACTGTACCTGCGAAAGGCTGTTCACCGGCTAAACGAACCTTGATATCATTTTCAGTGATAGCTCGTTTTTCTTTCTTTTGAGCCGGTTTATAAGTAGTTGTAGTTACACCTGTGCGTTGGGATAATGGTGCAGTAGAATTTGGTGCTACCCAAGGTGTAATAGTGCGGCGACCTTTTACAATGTCAAAAGAAACAGTTTCAGATAAGAATGTTTTTGTGTCTTTGAAGAATAGATCTTTCAAAAAGGATGGCACATCGGGAGTACGACGAACCACCGCAGCAAGTGTTTGAGGTGTGTAAATATTATCCATGTGTCCTCCTTATTAACGGAAATAAATATTGCGGGCTTCAGCTTTAGCTGTGAAGTCTTCCGCTTTTTTACCAGATTTAAATACTAAATTAGCTGTGGCGAATTCGCCAGTTACTGCGATTTCTGCCACTACATCACCTTTTGTAGCGTCAACATCAGCTAACACCACGCCGTACACATCTGTATCGGCACGTTTAGCTTTTTTAGATGCAGCTTCAATTTCTAATACTGTACCTGCTTTAATTACAGCAGTATCTTGACCAATTGTTACCTTTTTAGTAACGACTGGCATTTGTGTACCAGCGATTAGAGGTTTGTACTCTAACTTTTGTTCTTCCACGTATGGCATATGTTCTGCCCTCCTTATTTTTTAACGCGTGCTTTCATAACACGGTCCACGATTTTTATTGTTTTGTCGGCTTCATCGATATCTTCATCCAACACTTGACCAGGGACGGTGTTAACTTTATTAGATGCGTTAATTGCATCTTGAATCATTTGTTGGAATTGATTTGTTTGTTCAGTTTTTTCAGCTGGTTCAGGCTGTGGTATATTGAGTAATTCAACAGCTACATCTTGAACCGTAGCGTATGTTTCATATTTAGCGCGATTAATCACTTCGGATCGTGCATCATTATTAATCCCATCAAGGGCTTGTAAGCGAGCACGTTCTGCAGCAACACCTGCATTAAACACTTCGTCATACACTTCCGCATATTCCGTACGCAACAATTCAGCAGTTACTTCCATTATCTCCTCTCCTTTCTCTTCATATTTATCAACAGGCAGTCCTTTGAGTACGTCCATACTCATTGGTAAACCATTGACAATTAAGTCAGTACCTTTACGGCAAGCAACCATTCGTAAAGACTCGTCAACACTTGTACAGAAACCCTTTTCTAATGCTTCCCTTGCTGTTAACCAAGTTTCTTCATCCATCATGGCTGCGATTTTTTCACGAGTTAACCCGGTGCGAGCCTCGTAAATATCGATAAGGTTTTCTTTAGTTTTGCGTAACGATTCGGCGGCTTTTTCAAAATCAGCTGCTTCCCCAAATGCATAAGCGCTCGGATTATGAATCATCATTTCACTACCTAACGCCATATGAATTTCATCACCCACCATCGAAATAATAGAAGCGATAGATGCCGCCAAACCTTCGATGATAACAGATTTTTTATTTGGTAATGCGCGTAATCGATTATAAAGTGTAACGCCGGCCGACACTTCTCCGCCTACGGAGTTAACATGTAATACAATGTTCTGAGATGGATCTAATCTTTTAAGTCGAGCTATCACTTCAGAAACTCCAGTGTCTTCGCCCCAATAATCCTTCCTGTTCATCACTACACCGTAAATGTCAATATCAATTGTCTCCGCTTCCTGAATCTGATCCAGCGGAGTTCGAATTTTGAACTGAAATTTGTTGTCCTTGTTCATGCAACAATCCTCCTTCATCCATAGATTGGTGTTCACGAATACGTTGTGGTAAGATTTCATTTTCATAATCCATGCCTGTGAGCTCTGCGGCTTCTTTAGCACGAGTACTAAATGCATTCTTAACACGAATTTCTGCTGCAGTAGCTTCCTTCTCTGGGTCCAATTGACCTTGTGAAGGCCCATACCACTCAGCGCCTAACCACGCCTCTCGAATAATTGGGTCATCGAAAAAGCCTGGCGCTTCAATGCGACCTAACAGAATAGCCATTGTTAGCCACTCTTCGTAAATAGGATTGCAAAATTGAGTAATAAATTCGGAACGTTGCATTTCAACAGATTTCCAGTACTCAAGTAACGCCGCTCTTGATGCGGAGTAACTTTGTCCAAAGTGCTTAACAAGAATTTCATACGGAATTTCAAGTGCAGCACCAACATGACTAATGAGAGATGATGTAAAGTCTGCAAAGCTCGTTGGGATTGGTGTTTTTTCCGCAACACTAACCTTTTCACCAGGTGCTAATACATTGACCGTGCCATTGCCTAATTCGATTGTTTCATCGTTTTCTGAATCGACTTGATCCTCCTCATCGATACCGGTCCCAAACGCCATATCATCTGGGGACTCTGATTCAATAAAGATTGCCATCAATGCGTTAACTAATACCTTCATAACCTCCGCATCATTGTACCGGCTAAGAACTTTCAAATCCTCAATTACCGGAGATAGTATTGGAATACCTCGCAACTGTCCACTACGCTCAATCGTCATAACCTGAATGATATTCCGCCGTCCTGTTTGTGTGCCGTACTTCGGAATATATGTGTAATCATGATCATCGTTAAGGCCTTTATACAGTTTATTCAGTACATAAAAGCCGATCGCAGCACCATATTTATTGAACTTAACGCCGTGAATTACTTCGTTATTCTCATCTTCTTCTCGTCCTATATACTTAGGTGGAGAAGCAACAAGAATCGATTCAACAATCTGTAACCGCAAAGGGTACGGGGTCTTATCCACTCGATTGATTAATAGCGGTAAATTTACAAATGCATCGCCGTATAAGAGCTTTTCATAGTATGCTAACGCCTGAATTCCGTAAAAGTCAGTTTGTTCTCTTGCGTCACAATGTTTCGCCCACATAGCGAATTCGCGTTCAGTCTTACGTTCCCATGCATTCTTTTCGTCAAACGTTAGCCCTAATTCCTCAAAGCGGATATTGGCTTTAAAACGTAGGCCAGGACCAATGACGTTAGTCTTATTGGTTTTTAACGCGCCCGCGGCAATAGGCGTACCTTGCTGAAGGTCTACCGACCTTGCCCGTAGCATTCTAAAATTGGCATCGATATCATGCCTTGCGTCTTGAGAGTTAACTAGATATCCTTTAGCGCTAGATTTAAAGCTGTTTGCGCCATGATTAGAATAACCGGAGTTTATTTTGCTTCCAGAATATTGCGTAGATTTAGATCTGCCTGCTGCAGTTTTCATAATCTGCTTAGTACGTTTACTCATATATCGCGCGGAATGACACGGTATGCACGACGTCGAGGTCTATTTTCAAGTCTTGCTACCTCATTACGCCAAAAGTTGATGCGGTCTTTTACCTCTTGCACATTGGCACGAGTTAACCGACGATTACCAATGGTGTACTCTTTACCAGTCGCTAGTGCTAAATCAGCATCCAGCCAAGCCTGTAAATGCTCCTTCGCCTCATATATTGTCCATTCTGCCATCCTTTCACCTCCTTTCACGCATTAAAAAAGCGCCCAAACTGAGCGCTTAGACTTGTGCCATGCATAGATTGGAACATCATGCTTATTAAAGCCTGCGTTTCCACATCCGTGTGGCACAATATCTCCATGTGTTTGATATCATGAGCCGATATATTTAGGCCTTGCCTATATTTATATAAAAATTCTGGCATTGCCTTTTCTATTATCAAATATAAATAATAGGGAATTACGTTTCGTGGTTGAACCACTACATATTTAGCATCAACTTGTTGCGCTTCTTTTAGATATAGCAATTCACCTTTACTAGCAGATACTTGTAAGCAAATGCAGCCTTCTGGATATATTTGATTCTTCTTCGGTCGTCCTAGTATATCAGCAACTCCCGTAATCTTAATTCTCTTGTAATTTTTTAACATTACACAAACATCTTTTGAAGCAGATACTTTTTAACATCTTCTATTTTTTTTATCACGGCTTCTTGCTCCTCAACTGTACACGCGCTATCAGAGGATACCAAAAATTCTGTAAATTCTTTTACAAATTCGTCATGCTCTTTCTGCGCGTCAGGATCTGTACAAACTAATTGCTTTAACATTTCCGCAATTTCTAAGCCCAACGTCCGACTTTCTCGATTAATTTCGTTCAGTTCTTTAGCAAGCTGTACCGCATCCGGTATTTCTTCAGGCTCAAAGCTGTCAATGTAGCGTGGAATATTCAGATTATAGTCATTATCTAAAATAGTAGACACGCTAATGTTACTAGAATATCGCTCTATATCTGTCCTGTCCTTGTACGCTTTAATTACTTTTTCCACCTGTTCGGCGGTCATTATATTTTTATTTTTATTTTTGTTCTTAACAAAATCTTTTTGCGCATCGATAAATAATATATCGGTGTGAGTTCGATTTTTCTTAAATACCAATATACACACAGGAATCCCTGTATTCGTAAACAGATTAGAAGGCAGTCCAATGACCGCATCCAGTAGATTATCCTCAATCAGCTTACGTCGTATATCGCCCTCTGCCTGTCCTCTGAAAAGCACACCGTGCGGCAGGATAAAAGCAGCTGTGCCGGAAGCATTTAACGAATAAAGTCCGTCAAGTATAAAAGCAAAATCAGCTTTACTCTTTGGGGCTAACTTATAGCCTTCAAAGCGTTCATCCATTTGTGGAATCCAAGATTGACTATATGGCGGATTGCTAATCACTGTGTCATATTTTTTACTTCCTAGCATATCTACTTTAGCTACTTGGCCAAAGCCAGATGCTGCGGATTCCACTTTATAGTACGCAAGCTCTTCACCAGTAAGAACGTTCTTCTCTACTACTTCCGCATCTATATTAGCTATTAGTAGATTGAGTAGCATAAAGGCTATCGCATTTTTTGAATACTCTTCAAGCCTTAGCTTCACGGTATTATCCGACTTAAATTTAGCCAAAGATAATCCGCCTATCCCGGCACATACATCGCGAACATCACCGCCGGAGGTAATACCGCCGATTATATCTAGCACGCATTGTGGCGTGTAATCTTGCATATAATTTTTTCTATCCGCACTATGTTCTTCGAATTCAGCAAGTAACGCTTCATACGAATAGTAAGGCTGTATCGCCTTCAAAAGTACCGAACGGCTATTCGAATCTAGCAACGCCTTTGTTAGAGCGGTAGGTATTTCGTGTACTTCACGAATATTTAATTCTTCCATAATCCTTTGTAGGATTGTCATAATCGTATCCCTCCTCCTCTAACGCGTCGTCTCGTTCGTTTCTTCGGTGCATCGCCCGCTTTCACTACCCGTGTCGTATTCTGATACGGCGTATACTCTTCCTTACTATTCCGAGCCTCTAAGGCATCGAAGTTCGGGTTCATAATAGCAATAGCGGCTTGATTATAGTTTCTAATATCAAATGGTTCATTTCTTTTTCGTCCAGGGCGTAGCACCCATTGTTCTTTAAAATGGCCATTAACTAATTTAGAAACTTTCATTTCTGCCAACAGACCTTCAAAGTATTTCTTCCCATACCCTTTTTCATGATCTTTTGGGAAGTGGCAATACCTCGGCTGCCCTTTTTCTTGGTTTAAGTCACTATAAATTTGTTCCTTGCCCGTATCTACGCCGAGCTTAAATAATTTAGTTTTGTACTTTTTCAACTTTGTAGGTAAGCCGTCAATCAGGTCTTTACCTGCACCGCCTACACCTTTAATAGGGTACACGCGCTTATGCCATCTGGTTGAGCAGTACTTATATACCGATTGGGTCTTACTACCACCGGAGTCAATACACGTAACGGATACGCCTCGTTTTCTACCATCAGCATAAGACCATGTACGATTTAAAATAATATCGTCTAATTCTTTCCATACTGCGTCGTAAGCAGGGTCTCCATATAATCTGAAGTATTGTATACCCCAGCTCTCATAATCTTTCCCCCAGCCTACAATTTCACACTCTAAGCGGTCATCCTGAGTATCGACACCACATGTTAAGAGTAATACGCCGTCTGGTAACTCCGCTCCGTAGTCTTCTCTGCGTTCATAGAGTTCTTCAGACTGCAGGGTTTCGGTATCCTCTTCATAAGGAATGCCCATTTCTGTATTAAAGAACGTCTTAACACCGGCTGTACCAAGTTTTGTTGCGGCCTCGTATTTTTCCTGGAGCTTACCCCAAGAAGCCCAAGGTGAGCCAAAAGCATTCATGTGGAAGCTACGACAATTATACTTTTTCAGATTCTCCGGAGCTTCAGCAATCCATTTGCCTTCACGATAAAGTTTCTTCCACTCGAACTCTTCTGATAGTGTTCCGCAGTGGTCACAGACTAGGTAATACTTACCTGCATCTTCGTCAGCGTGGAATTTATCCCAGGACGGATACACATACTCACCACAGGCTGGGCACTTAATATGCCATACCTCTTGCGTGCCGCCAAGGTATAATTTCTCTACTCGACTAGTACCTTTGGCCAAAGGCGTGGATGCGTATACGTGCTTTCGGTTGTAGAACGTATTAGTACGCTTTTCCGCTAGGCTCAAAGGGTCGCCTTCCGTTCCGGCTGATGCAGGGTAACGGTCAATTTCGTCTGCCAATAATACACGAATTGGCCTAGATGCCAAATCGGCTGGAGCATTTGCACCGACTAATGTGAGATAACCACCAGGAAATGTCTTATTCAATACAGTATTGCCGCTGTCCCGAGATTTTACATCGGCCATTTTATCGTTCAGCACTTTCGTGTCACGAATAAAGGGAGCAATACGAGTTTTCGAAAACTCTTTTGCTATATCTTTTGTAGGTTGCATGAACATAATTGGCGATGGGAAATAATCAATAAAATAACCCAACACATTTTTAATGAGCTGGGTTTTACCGATTTGCGAGCCGGTCATATATACTACTTTCTCGACGTCTGGGTCACTCACCGCATCAAGCATTTCTTTTTGATAAGGTGCTCTATCGGTGGAATACTTCCCTGGTTCGGCACTATCCTCTGTGGAAAGCACCACGTTAGCATTCGCCCATTCAGAGGCAGTAAACTTTGGTGGTGGTTTTAGTACACTTGCTATCCCTTTAAATAAGTTGCACGTGTGTTTCACTCACTTTCACCTGCCTCGTCTTCGTCCACAACAATGTCATCGGACTCATCGTGGAACATGTTTGGATCGTATTCAGATAATTCTGTTAGACACTCGTTTACCTCATCAAGAAGTGTGTCTTGAATAGCTAACAGGTTTGTTTCTCCCAATACTTTAGGTGCCGCTTTTAACGGCAAAGCCTGGAGCTTACTTTTAAAGTTATTCAACATTCTATTCATTACAGCTTTAACGGTATCAGAGCGGTGCAATTCACCATTCATAATCTTCAGTTTGTTTTCTTCAATCATCCGTTTGGTTCGAGTTAACAGAGTTCGTTCTGCGTCATATCCACCTTCACGAGCTTTTTTTTCGAGTTTGCTTTCTCCGGTTTTATACGAAACAAATGCTTGTACTGTCTTCGCAATATCATACTGTCCGCGTTTTTCTTTTTTGAGGATACCATCTTCCGTCAATTGCTGGACTCGCCGAGAGCTGATTCCAAGTACTTTTGCTACAATTTTAGATGATACTAATTCGTCAACTATTGATACGTTTGTCACAGTCTCGCCTCCTCTCAAAAATTGACCGATTTTGAAGCCGAACAGCAGTTCGGAAAAATGACTAACTAGCGATTTCGCGGGGTTCGGATGACCCACGCAAAATATTTTTCATTTGGAGTACCTTAAGGGCCCCAGGTATGCGCGAGTATCTAACCCCCATACATGCCCCCACTCCAGTGTTGTTTACGTGAATGTCTCATTATATTTCTTGCAAAACTCTTAGATTTACAATTACCTTTACCACCAAGAACAATAGTATTGGCAGTACATTTATTGTGTTTGTTATTTAAGCAGTCTTTAACGTGACAAATAATTTCTGCCATACTATTTTCTCCTTTCTGTTAGTAGTTAAAGCACAAGTAAATGTTTATAGATTGGATTAATGCAGGCTTAATCAATATCATCATGGGGAAGTTGTTATAGTTAAGTACATAGGTTTTATTGTTGGTTGTGTAGATTAAGTGTGTTCTTATGTGAGGATAACATCTATGAAACGTCGTGATTTTTTACAGCCCTGAAATAATATGAAAGGATCATGTTTGCCTAACACGTAGGCACTCCCCCTATGATGATATTGATTAAACCTGCATAACGTAAAAGGACGCCAGATATGTTTGGCGTCCTTTTCTTGTGGATATTCTGTGAAGTTTCCCAACTTTCACACCTACAGTATACCACACTTTGATGTACTGTTTTGTATCGTTTTGTATCGTTTTGTACTGAAATGTATCGACTTTTACATCATAGAACGAATGTACCCTACTTCAGTTAATGCTCGGTCGTGCAATTCTCCGCGTACTCTAGCCTCGCTATATCCTAAAATATCAGCCACCTCTTTCCAGCCCCTGCCTTGCGCGTATCGTTCTGTTAGTAGCATAGCCAATTCGTTTGGACGTACTTGACTAATCACGCTTCGTACTTCTGCTTTGATGGCTTTTAACCTTTCTATTTCCTTTCGTTGCAATTCGACGCATTGCTCAATACCTACCACGATATTTGATAAGTCGCTACAACTGCCTCCGGATATCCTATCCTTGCTATAATCGGTAGCTGACAGAGTATCCGCTTTACGTTCTATTTGTGCTTCGATGTCACGATTGATGGAGTCAATCCGATCATCAATTCGTAATATCTGAAGCATGTACTCTTTATCAGTCATTCACAAGTCCCCTTATTTGCACTACCATTAATTACTAACTCCTTTTTCAAGTGTACGGATGTATCGGTTGAGATACCATTGCGCTTTTTTTAGATCCTCTACTTTATCACCTTTGTACCCAGAACGCGCTACGTACTTCACTACATTTCCTAAATGGTATGGTAATTGTTGATCTTCGATGAAATCTATTACTTCGATATTACCACGTGTGTAATGTGACGGATGGTTAACAGCATCGTGTTCTTTAGCAGATAATTTAACTGATGTCACTGCCTTCTCCTCCTGAATTGCTGTCAAGCGTGTAGCCGGCTTAGCTTCAATATGCTTAGTAATCGTAGCTATAATTTCCTGTTTGGCTACTTCTTCTTTTTGTAATTCATGGCTCACCTTCTTAAGTTTTTCTACTTTGGACTTTTTGGCGTGTTTAGCTGCACATTCTGGGCAATATTTTGGCGGTCGCCCAGGTCTGCTTGCAGGTACTGAAAATTTAATACCACAGCCTTCACACTCTGTAGTTTTAAGGTCCTGTTTTACTTTCAACGTAGGAGGTGTCATAACCTTCATACAATCAGGACAGTACTTTTCGTCCTTAACTAAGGTATACTTCTCGCCGCATCTGCTGCATTTTCTTTGCATAGTTCTACTCCTTGTATAATTCTTTACGATATTTGATAGCTTCTAGTAGTGCATCTTGCCCTACTTCTTTACGTTCTAACGCTTTCATAACTTGTTCATCCATCGTCCCTTTGGTAACTAGGTGATGGATAATCACAGGTTGTGTTTGTCCTTGTCTGTGAAGTCTTGCGTTAGCTTGTTGGTATTGTTCTAAACTCCAAGTTAGTCCGTACCACACTATGATGTTTCCGCCTGCTTGAAGATTTAATCCGTATCCTGCTGATGCCGGGTGTGCTAATAACATTTGGATATTACCTTTATTCCACTTGGCTACATCATCATCGGTTTTTAGCTCTACTGCTTTAGGGAATGCTTCCTTAATCGCTTGCAGGTCATGCTTGAAGTTGTAGAATACTAACATCGGCTTTCCTTCATTGGTATCTACTAATTCTTTTAGCCGTTCGACCTTTTCGTTATGGACAGTTATGGCTTCACCATCATCCGAATATATCGACCCATTCGCAAGTTGTAACAACTTGCCTGCTAATGCTGCTGCATTCAAGGCGCTTACGTCGTCATCATCAACTAAGCTAAGTACGTGATCACGTTCCATCTGTTTATAGAGTTCCCATTCTTTAGGACTCATTTCTACCGTGATTACGTTTTCAATACGTTCCGGAAGATTTAGGTAATCCTTTGCTTTTAAGCTCATACAGATATCTTGCATCTTACCGAATATAGCTTTATCTCCTCCTGGTAGTAGCCGGTAGCTGTACACGATATGCCCGTTTGTTTTATCGGGGGTAAAATATCGTAATCGGTACTCGGTAAGGGTTTTACCTAGTCTTTTACCTCCATCTAACAAATACATCTGCGCCCATACATCCATTAACGTATTCGGTGCCGGTGTACCGGTTAGAATGACTACTCGTTTGAAGAAAGGCCTCATTTTACGCATCGCCTTAAATCGTTTAGCCTGTGGATTCTTAAACGATGAACTCTCATCGATGACAAGCATATCGAAAGGAAATTTCTGCTTTGGTTTTTCAAAATAGTAGTCGTACAACCATTGCACATTTTCACGGTTTATTACGTAGATATCGGAGTCACTTTCAAGGGCTTTGATACGGTCCTTTTCAGAACCCAAAACAGATGCTATTGTAAGATGACTTGTCTCACTCCATTTTTTAGTCTCCTGCGCCCAGGTAGACTCTGCTACCTTCTTAGGTGCTATAAGCAGTACTTTCTTAACGTCGAAGTAGTCATACATTAACTGCTCGATTGCAATAAGTGTAGATACGGTCTTGCCTAAACCCATATCCAATAACAATCCGTAATGGGTATTGTCAATGATTCGTTGTATGGCTATTTCTTGGTATTCGTGCGGATGAAAGTTCATGAATTACCCTTTCCATATCATCAACAAATAACTTGGCTTCTATCATTCCTGTAATCACAAATACTAACGCGCCCTGCTTACGTAATCTAGCAACTTGTACTCTTTGATTAGCCATTAATACTCCTTTTTTTGCTTTGAGTTCTACGAATATTACGCTGCCACCAGGAAGTACTACTATTCGATCTGGTACACCATCATTTCCAGGTGATACGAACTTCATATATATGCAGCCCATTTTTTTGAGTTGAATTCCTAACCAACGCTCGATATCCTTTTCGATTATTCTCACCTCATTCTCAATAAAATAATCGGCAACACGCCTGAACCTATATGAATACTGGCTTCATCGTGGTTGTGTTGCCGATATTGCCGTTTTTTTTCGTAAACATATATATACGCGTATTCGTGTTTTTTACGTGTATGTGTATGCACACCATTATTCATATATTTATTATTTTTTATTAATAGTAAATAATTGGCAACATAGGCAACAAATTGTATTTAACTTAGCGTATATCTGTGCTTTTCGTGTTGCCGATTTTGTTGCCACACGTGTTGCCGTTGCCGATTATTTACTTTATATCAAACTTTATCGATGTATAGAGTTGTATAAAAATTATTTCGATTTTTTTTGATATTATAAAAATAGCTAATCGGCAACAAAAATCGGCAACACTAATTTTTGCGATTTTTGGCTACCATTTTGGCCGTATTTTGGAGAGTGCTATTATCTCTAATAAACGCTCTTTGCACACCGTACAATTTCCCAAATCGCATCTTTCCGACGCTCTTGGAATAAGGACTCCATCCTTTAATAGCTTGCAAAATGTCAATGATTTCTCTAGCCTTTGCGTTCTGCAGGTTCTTTCGGTCCCCCTCCATCACTTCACACCATATCTCAAGAGCGCACACCCGCTCCCGCTGCACTGAACCACAATGATCGTCATCGCCATAATTTCTGATATAATCGCGTCTATCAAAGATATCAAGCGACTCCCAATTCTCAGGTAATAACATATCAAGGTATTCTTCAATGAGACCTACGAGTTCACCGCCTTCTGTATGCGATAATTGGATTCTAAGGGCTTCTTCTTCGAGTTCCCCTTCAAGGACTAAGGATTCACCCTCAGACCAGTAATAATAGGCTTCTGCCCATAATTGGTCTATGTCCTCTTTAGATAGCTCCCAGGCGTTCTTAATTTTACGATCTTTGTCGCCTGTGACCGGCCAGAATCGGCGGTTACCGGTTCGGTCCTTAAGGAACATAAGATTATTAGTGGAGCCCGCGAATACACACTGGCGTGGATACTCTTCGGTCCGTCTCCCATAAGGGGAGCGGAACCGGTCGGAGGTGCGACTGATAAAGGCCTTAACGATTTCATTATCATTCTTATAGGTAGGCGCGAGTTCCGCTAGTTCATTAATCCAAGAGCCTTGAATTTGTTCTAGGGCATCTTTGGTTTTAATATCCACGAGTGAATTATTGAACCATTTACGACCCAATCGCTCCAGGATTAACGATTTACCAAGACCTTGAGAGCCATATAATACAATTGCCGTATCGAACTTAACACCGGGACTCATGACACGTGCTACAGCACCGCACATCCATTTACGTGTTACCGCCCTGATGTATTCGGTATCTTCAGCACCGATGTAATCGATAAATAGAGTATCGACTCTACAAGTACCGTCCCAAGCTACACTGGCTAAATACTCACGCACAGGATGGAATTTGTTATCTTGCGTTACTTCCTGGAGCGCATCGTCGATAATGCCTTTACCCTTGATCAAGTATTTCGTAGCAAAGTAATTCCGCAAGCACGCATCGTCTGTATCGGTCCAGTAAGGAGTTTCGTCCTTACCTCGCCACGGTAAGTCGTCGGTTACAACTAACCGGTGTGCAAACTCGTCAAGGCGGATACGCCCTCTTAATGCGGGGTCATATTTAAGAACTACTAAGCAGTTGAATACGTCAGACTCTGGCGTACCTCGACGGTCGCGTTTGAGCTTTTCGAGGAAGTCCTCCTCGTCTTCTGTGATGTCCTCGAAGTCCATATCAGCCATACGCTCTTTATCGAGCAAAATCGGCGCTGCGCCGTCATCGTTAACGAAATCTATCATAGCCTTATAGCTTGGTAAATCCGTTACTTTTGTTTGTAGATCAGCGTCGGCATCTTCAGCACCGAATAAGTGAATGCGGACCAGGTCAAACGCATTAACGAGCTTACCACTGATAGGGTCAGTCGCATGGTTGGAGTAAGCGAAAGTGTCATTATCATAGATAACGAGACCTGCTACTGAACTGCCTCCGGTATACGTGTATCGGTCCTCTTGCTGCGTCGGCTCATAGACTTCAGGGAGAAACTTTTGAATAGCTTCTGTGATACTATAGCTCCTACAGAAGGCACCAAGTAACCCTTTTTTCTCCAAAGGGTTACCTTGCTTTTTGGCCGCATCAAGGCGAATCTGTGACTCCTTACTCGATGTTGGCCAAAGGCTCGTATCTCGCCAGTCTCTGTAGGTATTGAGATATTGATCAACAGAAATTAAGCTGCCTTCACTGTGCTGATATACATATTCCACATCCTTTGGACAACTTGGCCAATACATCAGGCGTTCTGCCTGGTGCGTGGATGGGTCAAAGGAATCGATGCCAATATCATCTGCGATACGTCTCGATACAGCTTGGTATTCGTCAGGAGTCATCGCTCTATCAACAGGAATGATGATGCGATAGCGAGGATTGTCAGCTGTGTGACTGTGTGTACTATATAGTACGTACTCCATACCGCCTAATTCCATATCTAGGTCTAAGAGAAAATCTTCACTAGGCGAGTCCGCATCAAGCGTGATTAAGTATCGCTCCTTAACAGCTCCTCTAATCCGTCTACCATTTTTAGGGATATAGCCACCAACAAAACCGCCGACGTCTTTCTTTTGGCCTTTCTCGGCCTTAGTCATTTTGGCGTATTCAGCAGCCGTTTCATTTGTTACAGTAGGCTCGGCCAACTTCTTGGCCAAAGCACTCCAAGTCATTTTCTGAGACTTCCAGCTACGGGCGGAGCGACTTTTGCCCGTAGCTATTATGATATTTGTATCCATATGTTACATCGCTCCTCCCTTCGCAAAATGGATGTCCCCTAAATATTTAGGTACTTGTAATTTATGCTTTTTAATCCATTGGCATACAGCATAATTAATGTTGTGATTATCGCGTACACCTCTGTTGTTTTTTAGCTTAGCCTGGTGTATTACGGTAAAGGCTTCAGAGGTATCCGTAGGGTTTACTTCGATACAGGCCACCGGTTTGTCACTTTTATAAACCCCAACGATAGCACATTTTTGGTCTTTAACTTTTTCTACATAAGTTCCTACACAATTATTGAGTTGAACACCTAACCGAATTATGTCGTGCGTTGTTTTTATCACAGTGAAATCTAGTCCATCAACAGAGTCTATTAGTTTTTTATGGAGCAGGCTGCGCTGTACTGGGACATTTTCTGCTTTTTCAAATTTAGATATGCACACAATCTCGTCATGCAAATCCTTAATTTGAATACGCCTTGCCCAAATCTCCTTCTTCCTAGCTCTTGATAACCGATTGTACATATCCGCAGTATCTTTTACTTCCGAATAGGAGTCAGCGTTTTTTAAGAATAATAGGACTCGACGTTCACCATATTGATGACGCATAAGCCTGAGGAAATCAGTTACAGTAAGCAAAGCTTGCCCATCATTCCATATTGGCCAAGATTGGATATACCCTGTTTTCCCTCCTTCCTCTGCCACAAGGTCTGTGAATGCTTTCTGATAATCCCTGCTTTTGAATATCTTGCTAGCAGTTTGGATCACCTTGATATAAAAGAAAGGACGGGCAGTTAGTAATTTTCTAACCCAACGTTTATCCGGTACTTTATAAAGCTGTATGAGCGCTTTGATAAAAGGAACACCGGCGCTAGTTAACTCAGTAATAGCCGAAGTACTTGTTGACTTAGCCCCGAAAGGTCTGAAGTAGTTATCGTGGTCTCTAACTAGCTTGTCATTTAATGCCGGCGCATCAGGCGCGTGCATTTTCCACACTAAATTATGGAGTATGTTATCGAGTGCACCGTACCTGGACGATAGTAGTACACCTTGTCTGATTGGCTTAACTTTGTAGCCTACCCGTTTTGACAACTTAGTAAAGTAAGCTTGTTTTAGCACTTTAGCAAAAGTTTGTAGCTCCTTTTTATGTTGCGACAATCGACAATTAGGAGTTGCTACTAGCCAATATAGCGGTAATGATTTTGAGTGAAACACCGATATATTTGGGTCGATTTCTGATATTATATCGGCGCGAGTACGTTTCTTTTGAACTAAGAACACCTTTCCTTGCTTGAAATCGAAGCGTAATATATCGATAAGATGCGGCTTGTATCCAGGGTAGATAGATTGTGTATCGTTATCGACATAGACAGTGTGGTAGTCGAATTTAACATCGAGAATTGTTCCTCGATCAATAACCGATAGTTCTATATCTAATGGAACATTAGCGGTACCGGAAGCATCAGCTACACAATCACCGTCCGCACCTCTTGTACGAATGAGTTCTCCACATTGTGGGCAATAGAACTCAGTTGATATATAAGGGTCTACGATTCTACCCATTCCGGAAGATACTGAGGGCCACAAGCAGGCAAATGATTGACCACAATCTACGTGGTAATGTACAGCAGGTGACCAAGAGTTCACTTGCTTGCGCCGTACTAGGTCATACAGCTTGTTAACTGATAAACTAAATAATACCTTCATAAGGCGCTATCCTTTCGTTTATAACAAATCGTCTAAATCATCATCTTCTAGAGTTTCCTCAACTACTGTGTCTTCTTCAACCGGTAGTGTCTCTTCTACAGGTGCTTCTTTCTTCTTAGATACGCGTTTACGTTTTGGCTTTTCTTCAGTAGTAGCCTGTTCTTCTACTTTAGGAGCATCTTCTGCCTTAGGTGTGTCTTCTGCTTTTTTACCATTTAAAACCTTAAGGCCTAAATCGCAAGCGGCGATACATCCTTCACAGTATGCCATAGCAGAGTCTTTGCGTTCACTTGCAGGCGCTTCTTTTACGAGTTCATATAAACCGTCAATCGCTTCGCGTTGTTGTTGAATTTGGTTTTTTGTAAGTTTCATAAGAATTATCCTCCTAATCCTTCATATAGTAAGGGTTTTCAAACCCTGCTGCGTTTAATATAAGGCCCTCATTCCAGGGCTCCGGTTCACACATTATATCTATTACTTCTTCTAAACTGCCTTCGCCTATAGGCGCTTCGATAACTACTTCGTCATGGATATGGGCTACAATTTTATAGCCTGCTTTTGAAAGTCTTAGCATTGCCGCTGCTAAACAATCTCTTGCTACAGCTTGTACAATGTTTTCGACGAGCTTTCCGCCGTAGGTTTCAACTCTGCCCCAGGTATTCTTAACCTGATCCATACCGTCATATTCAATTGACTCACTACCAAATCGGTTAAGCCCTATTCTAGGTCTTGCATAGGCAAGTCTACGGCCAGACGGTAATTCGATGAACATAAAGCCTTTTGATTTAAAGAACTTAATATTACCTTGCCTGATGCGCGCCGGTTCTCCGGTTTTTACGACTTGCTTCGCTGCATTGTCCGCATCCTTCCAAAATCTCGTAATGCGTGGGCTGGCTCGTCGCCAAGCTTCGATGATACCCGGTAACTCCTCTTCAGGAATTTCACCTTTCGTGTCCATCGACTTCATAGCTCCTACACCGCCTCCATAGCCGAGCGCTAGTTCTGCGACCTTACCTTTTTGCCGTAAGTGGCCATTTACACCGTGCTTCTCAACCGGTACGTGGAACATGCTAGAGGCAGATGCACAGTAGATGTCGCCACCCTGTGCAAACACATCTTGTCTCCACTGCTCGTGAGCGAGCCAGGCGATAACACGGGCTTCAATAGCACTGAAGTCGGCTACTACAAAGCGATGACCTTCCTCTGCTACGAGAGCCGTCCGGATAAGCTGCTTAATTACATCACCAGGGTTTCCGTACAGTAGGTCTAGCATTTCTACATCTCTACTTTTAAGAACCTCCCTTGCAGTGTCTAAGTCTTCTAGGTAATTACGAGGGAGGTTCTGTAGTTGTACTACACGTCCTGCCCATCGTCCGCTACGCATCGCCCCATAGAACTGAAGCATGCCGTGGATGCGACCATCAGAACATACAGCGTTTTTCATGGCCAAGTATTTTTTAATAGAAGAATTACCAAGCACTTGCCGATTTTGTAGTACCTTGCGCACATCCGAAGGGATATCCTGTGCTAAGAGGTTTGATACATCATCTTTTCGCATAGTATCTAGATCATATCCTAGTCTTTCGGATAACCACTCTTTCAATTGCATCGTACTATTGGGGTTTTCTAACCCTGTTAATAGTTTGGATGACTCGGTAGCTTCTTCCACGATTTCGTCGTTACAAGCAAGCGCTGCGTCGACTAGGTCCATATCTACTTTTACACCTCGCCAGTTGATGTCTTGGTCGAGTAGCCAATATTCGTGCTCTACAGCAGGAGGCTTTAGCGAAAGTAAGCGTTTACGAATCGCCTTTTCAACCACTACGTCTTGGCGGTTGTACTCAATGTATTCCTCCCATTTCTCAGGCGCATCCTCTGGCATATTTCGTGTCTTAGGATTTGTCTTAGTCGGTTTTCGAGGTACCGAGAAGAATTGGATTAATCGTTTACCTCTTGAGTCTTTGGCTTCGCCTAATTTCAATGCCTTAGCCACGTTATCAAGGCTTGCTGGTAGACTGCAGTATAAAGCAAGTACAGATGTACATTCCCAGTTCGTGTAGTCCGCATCTGGGAAGTACTTTTTAAGGCACAACATTTCAAATGCTGCGTTGAAGGCGGTCTTTGTAATTTCCTTGTTATACAAAGCGTCCACCACCCTCTCGGGCAGTGGATCCTTTGTCATATCAATGACTTCGACTGGTTCATCATCAAAGCTGTAGGCAAAGAGCAGTATTTCAAATGTCTCATCATCAACGTATCGCTGTGCTCCGAATTTAATCGGACAGTCACTGTACGTTTCCACATCAATACTGAGCTCCATAATTGCCTCCTTAGATTAAATCGTCATCGTCGTCTAGGTCACCTAAATCATCGCCGAAGTCGTCAGCGGATACATGCACACCGCCAAGACGTTCACCGTCTTTGACTTTACGGATGCCGTTTAGGCCAAATCCTACGCCTTTTTTACCATTGAAATTATAAGCAAATACAGAAAGTGCGACCTGCGCGTATACACCGGAATAGATTTCTTCTTCGATATCGAAATCATCCATCTTGATTTTGTCACGATTAAATACGATAGGTTGTTTATCACTGTTCGCATTAATGAAGAATTTATCGCCGTATACTTCCGGTTGGTCAGCTACTGCTTCATCCGTATCACCATCGCGTAAGTTCAATTTTAGGTAAGCTGCTTTGCCTTCTACCTTAGCTAGTGCTTTTGGATCTGCTTTTAGTTCTTCAATCGCACGTTCGAAAGCTTTGATAGTCTTTTTATCTGTTTTATCAATAATAATTTGAGAGCTATATTTCGCTTTACCGTCATCGTTTTTGCGAGGTTGAGCGATATTAGCATAAGAAAGTCTTACTACACCAGTTGTCAATTTAGCCATGTTACTGTCTCCTTAATTCTTAAATGGGTTACAATTATGTTCAAACCCTATTACTGTGTTAAATAAATTATCTAATTCGTCTTCGATATCAGACCTTTCGTTGTCTAGTAGAATCCACTCATCGTCCTCTTCCCAAGAATATTTCGAAAGGTCTAATTCAGTTATATAGTAGTCCTCTATTGCATCGCATTTAGCTTCTACTGCGCAGTAGCGAGTGTGTAAGCTAGTTGCATAGGCAATAGTGATTTGGTAGAGCTCATCGAGGTAATGCCCCCGCTCGTAAAGCTCTTTAGCAATAGCTTTTACTGTAACGACACGCATGCTACACCTCGTCGTCGAACTCATTTGCCATCGCTTCTGCGGTATTAATCGCAGGGCGTTTATCGCTTTCCGGTACCAATGTAGGCTTGCCTTCCGGTTTATCGATATAGGCTTCTAGGTATTCAGCGACGCCCTTTTTACCGAGTACTTTCTGTAGATTTGTAATACCTTCGAGTTCACGTGGTTTGAAGATGTCCTCTTCCTTATAGCCATTATCGAGTAATGTTTTAGCAGCGGCGTCTGGATCCGTGATAGTACGTCTTGACGTACCTTCCACTAATTTATAGCCAGGCCACTGTTTCTCACCGGATAAGGCTTTTTCATAGGCGAAGTCGTAAACACCTTTAATCCACTTCGTGATTAAGTCCTTCATCCCCAGGATGTCAGATACTTCACGGTCAGTGAGTAATTGATTAAGCTTGCCGCCGTCTTTGTAGAAAGCGGTAAGACAAGTATCTGCTAGTGCCCTACAAGTATGTCGTGCTTTACAGAAATTGCAATAATCGCAAGGTGTACATTCGCCCAATCCGTTCCAAGCTTTTTGTGCAATTGGTTTGACCCCATCGCCCCAGTTGAGAAGCTCTTCTACCGATAGTTCGTCAGTGGATACGCTGTCTAGTCTTGGCTGAACGATTGTCATGCGTACTGTTTTAATATCATAGAGGAATTCGTTAACGTCGTATGCACCTAATGCGTACAAACGCATTTGCGTATTTTCGATGGCACTAACAGGAACGCCTTTACCATATTTCAGGTCAATTACTTCCAGGATACCATCAGCTACGATGACCATATCACCGGTACCAAATCCCTCTGGTACCCAACGTGAGAAGTCAAGCTTTGCTTCAATCATGACTTCTGCATCGGATGAACGGGCGCGGGCCTCGTTCACCTTTTCTTCGCAAATGTCAACATATCGGTTAACCGCTTCCACCATTTCAGCGGAGTGATCATGCTTAGGTAATTTCTTACCTTCGAGCTTATGTCGCAGGATTGATTCTGCCAGGTCGTGGGCTACAGTGCCCTCTTTAGCATAGGGCGATTGTTCATCTGGGAACATCGCCTCCAATCTTGCTGAAGGAGTACATACGAGCCACCGGGCACTACTCGAGGCACCGAGTAAGGCGTGTTTCTTAGCCACGATTAGCCACCCATTCCATGATTTGGATGCGTTGCTCATCGGTAGCAGATGTTACTTTTTCAGCTCCGATGCTATCTAGGAACGCTTTGAATTCTGTTTTAGCTTGCGTCTTGTCCGCAGCTTTCGCCATCACATCTTTTACCGCTTCACGAGTTTTTTCAAGACTTGGGACGGTTTGCTTTTCTTCCTTAACAGGGTCCTCTTTCACAGGTTCCTGCTTAGCTGGTGTTTCTACTTTAGTAGGGGTCTTTACTTTTTTAGCCTTAACTTCTTCCTTAGCTTGGACGATAGCATCAGCTTTATCTATAGCAGAACCTACAATAGCTTTATAAAGGTTCTTGATTTCTTGGTTTAGTTCATTAGCTGTTTCTACTGTGATTTTTAACTCTAACATTGTTCTGTTTCCTTCCTGTTTGACTATGTGATATACTTTAGTTGGATATTTTTCTATGTGCCCTTTCGCATTGCCGTGCGTTGGGGCATTTTTTTTGTCAAAATTATTCATCGGAACCCTCCGATTGTGTGCCCAAATCCTCGCATTCATCCGGAATACAGTATTCTTTATTTGGACATTTGTTACAGTCTCGCAATTTAATCACCACCTTTCAAAGCGCTTAAATCTAATGCCTCTCCCGTGTCAGTAGTTTGCCACGCATAGAAGTCAAGTCCTGCCGATTTTAAAATATCAGCTGCTGCTTTGCCACTAGAGGCAGAATCGACAACACGGCGCGCCGATTGATAGGCTTGCTCTATCTTTTTAAGGTTTTCATCATACGGCTTTGCGATTGCATATAATGCTTTAATCTCATCACTAGGTTTATCAAGACCCGCCGTATACAAATTGCCTATTGTACGATTTAACGCCTTATCACAAGAGACAAGATTTCGCCTAAATTCTGAGCCGTATCCGGCTTTTTCTAACGCACTTGCAACCGATTCTGCAGAGGCCATTATGTTTTTAAAATCTATAAATAGATGACTTGATTCTATGGCGCGCTGCAGCGCTTCTTTTCGTGCATTTCTCAAAGGCTCGTGCTTTTTCAAATATTCGCTTCGAACAAAAGTATGAACTGCTGATTTTGTAATGTTTACTTTTGGCATAATATTCTCCTTATACACATTTAAGAATCATGCGAATTTCTTGACCTACTAGAAGTCTGTCCTTGAACGTATCTTGCGTTCGGAAATCCTCCATGTAGACCTCAAGCATTTCGCGATATATTTGAGCCTTAAGCGTTTCGGGGGCATCTACTACCTCCCTGTAAGGCTTAAGGATTTTAACTGGTGAGCCGAAGGAGTAATCTATAAAGCCTCGTATCTTCAATTTTGCTTTAATATTACGGACTTTATCGTTTGACCACCCTAGTAGATTTATTACTTCTTCGTTAGTTTGTACTCCGCTATCGTTATAAGCGTTGTACAAAATTTCTTGTTCTGTCATTTCTGTTTCCTCTGTCTGTTTACGATTGGATGTATTTCTTTGCAGTTGTCACACACAATACGGGGCTTACCAGTTAAGTAAGACCAGTTTGTATAAGGACTTTTTATTTTCTTATTACAGACCTTGCAAAATTTATCTTTTGCCATATTCTTTTACTTCTTCTAGCCAGTAGCCTGCTAGCATCCAAAGAGTAATACCTAGCAGACCTTGGCAAATACCTGTCCACAAATCGATACGGTCTATATCAACCGATCCGACTGTTCCGACCACTAGAATTGCAGCGAGAATTCGCACTGCATAAATTACTTTACTCATACGATGAATGCCTCCTTAAACGCTTCATTGATTTTGTCTTCAGACCAGCCAAGAGTACTAGCTAGGTAGAACCGGAACCCCTCTTTATCAATGGAGAAGGTTCTACCTTTTTTACCTTCTGTTTGCCAGCACTGCGCAAACGGGAATTTATCTCTTGCGATGCACTCCCGAACTGCGGTTAATGTCCACCCGAGGACCGTGGCCATTTGGCTCACAGCAATAGTTTTAGTGATCATAAGTAACTCCTTCCTACCATCGATATGCGGTGATTGCCGCCACTATGATGATAAAAATACTAATCGCCGCAGATAGGCTGAGGGTTAGCATCCAAAGACAGACACTTATAATTGTTTGAATATCGCGCTTTTGCATTATACTAGCCTCCTGTTCATCGCCTATCTAATTTAGGGTTGTAGTAATCGGTTTCCCAAAAATCCGTGCTCTCCCCATCATCGACACATAACGCATAACAGATACCAGCGACCGTCGGCATTTGCACTGACCTTCCGCTGATAGCTCGATTTAATGTATCCCTCGATATTTCAGCCTTCTTAATCAGATCAGTCTTCGTCATACCTAACTCGTTCATACGCTCTTTAATAGATTCGCCGAACATTCTGATTGCGAATTGTTTTTGTTTCATCGTGTTTCCCCTTTCTATTGTGTTTATATTTATTCTTTTTTATTCCATTATTTGTAGAATTAAATTCTACATTTTGGCAAAAAAAATGAGATCTCTATCGTCGCTGGACAATCTTAATTCATCGCACAGTACGGATATCTCACTGACTTTGAATTCATTAACACCGTCCGACTTAAGTTTAAGACCCTGTGGAGTAATTCCTAATTTTTTCGCCAATGCTTTCTTTTTTATACCGGATTGATTTAATCGGATATTAAATAACTCTGCATTAAAAGACACATCTATTCACCTCCTTATTGTTTCTATATCTTCTACAAACAATAATATATTGTTTCCTTTATTATGTCAACTATTTTTACACAAATATTTAATTTTTGTTGAATTTAACGCACTATATATATTATACTAATTATAGGAGGACATAATCATGAATAAATCCATTCACGACAGAATAAGAGAGCGCAGAATTGAGCTAGGTTTATCACAAGATCAATTAGCCGCAAAGATGGGCTATAAATCAAGATCATCAATAAATAAAATAGAGTCAGGCCAAGCGGACATAGCTCGTAATAAATTAGAGCAATTAGCAGAGGCGCTACTAACTACTCCCGCATATTTAATGGGATGGGAGGAGCCAAAATCTAAGCAGAGCCCAGACTTTCAACCTGTATCTATCGAACCGGCGCCTACGAATACAGCTGTAGATAATATAGGCATAAAAAAATCTAATTCTCCACTACAATTTATAGTTGCAGATAATTCATTTTTTCCTACAATTTCCATGAATGATACTGTTTCTGTTGATACGCTAAGGCAGGCCAATCCAAATAAGTCTATTCTAGCAGTTCAAGCGACAGGTGCTAGTGGAGAGGTTTTAGGGCCGTATGTAGTTTTAAGATTTTTCTTTTATACACCTACGGGAATTGTAATATATTCCCCTAACCCGCAATTTCAACAAGTATTTTATAGCTACCAATATCTTAAGGACGCACATCCAATTTTTGGGGTTGTAACTGCCATAATGTTTAATCAAGAAAACATTTAGAAGAACTAAAAAGAAGCAAGGGAAGTTATTAGTGAAATAACATTTTACACATGGAGGTTTGTATTATGGGATTTTTTAGCAATGAAAAGAAAGTTATCGAAAGTCCTACTAAAGACTTCATGGGCGAACACTTATACTACTTAGATGGTCTAGGTGCCAATTTATTTGTATATGACAAATGTGTTGTTATTGACCGTACGCAAGGTGGCCTGCTCAATTTAGGCAATCGTACCTATAAAATTATTCCTATAAAGAACATCTTAGCCGTGCAAGTTAAATCAACTGGAGTTACTACCGGATTTTTAGAATTTGCTACATACGGCCATGAAAACACATCCATGAAAGGCTTTGATCGTACTAATGATGAAAATAATATCAACTTTGCCAGTAAGACATCCGTTGAAATGGCAAGAGAAATTGTTAAATTTATAGTGCCTAAGATTTGTTAAGCGGTGTAATTAAAAAGAAAAAGACCCTTGCGTATACGCAAGGGTCAATATAAGGGAAAAAATCTTAATATTTCCTTTCAATTCTACGAGACGAGTAAGATACTCATGTTGTGTCTCTAAGCATTTATATAAATTTATATGTTTAGTATATCAAATAGGTACGTAAAATGTCAAAAATTATTTACACTAAAAAGAAAAATCGAATTTTAAAATTACCAGCTACTTTATCGTTTAAGAACAGAAATTTAGTTGATTTTAATTCATATCTTTCTATTTTTGATTGGTCTTACGACGGCGATAGCTTAATAATTGACGGTAGTAATTGTGTTAATGCTAATTATCAAGCTTTATCACTCTTAATATTATATATCTGGTTTTTAAAATCAAAAGGTTGTTATGTCAAAATTTATTGTAATAAACAATCTACTCTTGGACAAATGTGGTACCGTTTAGGGGCTCCTGGTTGCTACAATGTTTTTGAAAATAGCACAGAAAACTTTCGTTTTATTTATGATAAACCAATGTTTGCTATTCGGAACCAGTCAACGGATATCCCTTCTGCATTAGATAAAATTTTAGACTATACTACACAAATTGATATGGACTTAATTTCTGGGCATGAAGGCACTTTGAGATACATTGTATCTGAACTACTCTATAACACTTTAGAACACGGCTACAACCCTACTATCCCCTCCCTATTACAATTTAATTGGTATAAAAACAAAGGGCAGTTATCATTCATAATCGCCGACTTAGGTATTGGTGTAAAAAAGCATTTAGAAAAAACATACTCTGTATTTACTTCTGATATGACGGCCTTAGAGTACGCCATTAAGCCTGAAATTTCAGGAACATTTGGTGCACCTAAACGGCCTTATGAAGGCCAAAATAACGCAGGAATGGGGTTATATCTCTCTTCTAACATAGGGAAAACCTTAGAAGCAGATATGTATATTGTTTCAGGTCAAGGCTTGTTGCACATATCACCAACAGATATAACATCAAATACACTTCGACACCCCTGGCCGGGTACGTTTGTTTATATGACTATCGGATTTGATAAATTTAAAACATTTGATATCAATGATGAACTTGAAAGATTGCGGCAAAAGGCAAAAGCTGAAGTTGATGCTCGTAAAAACATAGATGCTTCAAAAGAAATTGTTATTGATATGTATAACTATTTTGGAAAGCATTGTGAGGTGAAATACGAGGCTATAAAGCAAAGAGATAAACGTATCCTACCAGCTTTAGCTGAAGGTAAAACAGTTGTATTGGATTTTACTGAAGCAGAAACCGCCACCCATAGTTTTTTAGTTGCTTTATTAGCAACTCCTATTTGTAATACAGGTATCAAAGCATATAAATTAATAAAAATAAAAGGTGCTAAACCTCCGATCCGAGCAACTATAGATTTTATTTTTGATAGCTATACACCTGAAGATTAAATAAAAATAATACCCCTATCATGCGATAGGGGTATTATGTCGAAAAAGTTAGTTCTGATGCGGGTTCTTCCGAATTTGTTGACGTCAACAAATTCGGAACTATTGAGGCTTATTCACTATAAACAAGGAGGTATGAAAATATGGCCATGAAACGTGCCAACGGTACAGGCACTGTATATAAGATGAAACATAAGGCCCTGCGTAAGCCATATCGAGCCGTAGTGACCCTCGGATATAATTCTGAGGGTAAACCCTTACGGAAATCAATAGGCACCTTTGCAACGCAAAAAGAAGCGTATAATGCATTATCGGCTTATGATGCTAACGCCCCACAATATGAAGTCAAGGATACTACCTTTGGCCAATGCTGGGAATGGATGATTGAAGATAAGATACGTAAAGGGGTTATTTTAGAAAAAGGCGGATATTTATATAATAAAAAGAAAGTCGAGCATCTACTAAAAACACCTATCAAGGACATAAGACTCGCGCATATGCAAGACGTTATCGATAGATACGCAGATAAGAGCCACACAACTTTAGTACAAATTAAAACTGCTATGAAAGCAACTTTTGATGCTGCTATCAAAAATGATATTGTCGATAAGAACTACGCGGCTCTTGTGACGCTTCCACAAAAGGTAAAATCTGAAATCCATAAGCCCTTTACACCTGTTGAAATATCTCATTTATGGGAACTGGCAAAAGCAGACAGGGATGCCCGCATATTATTGGTGTACATATACTCAGGAATGCGGCCAGGTGAAATCCAAAGCATTAAACTAAAAGATGTTCACATTAAAGATAGATATATGATCGGTGGCAGTAAAACCGAGGCAGGAAAAAACCGCATCATTCCAATCGCAGAATCTATCCTACCATTCATTAAGGAGTGGTATAAGCTAAGTAACTTCCAACGACACGAATATTTACTTCCAAAAGATACTCCTAAGCATTTATTAGTAGCCATTCGCACCTACTTAAACAAACATTTCCCTGGGCACCTTCCGCACGATGGAAGGCATACATGCGCTACTCTATTAATTCATATTGGTATATCGGAAGCTACAACAAAAACTATATTAGGTCATCGGCATTCGGATGTAACCAATCAAGTATATATCCACAAAGATGTGTCTGAGTTAGTGGCAGCAGTAAATAAATTACCTGATAAGGATAGCCTTTTAGGCGCGGATTACGTATCTTTAACTTTCGCCAAAAGTTGAGCAACGGTTGAGCAACCGAGTTGATTTCAAAAAATCTAAAACAATTTGTAAATAAATAAAGCCGGTAAATATGCGTATTTACCGGCTTTATAGCATTATTGTATCTGTTTATATAGCATATAAAATCCTGTTATAGCTCCTATTAGGCCAAATATGACCATACAGAGTGGCTCCGTTTGAAGCCAACCATCTAATTTATGGCCTAGCCAAATAAAACCACCTATACAGGAGACCAGTGTGACCCCCGCCGATGTTGCCATAGCGAAGGCTTTCACAAGATCCTTATCCATATTATTTACCAAAACGTTCAGGGCGATTTGCATCACCTAAAAACTCATGGCGTAACGCTTGGATAATGCGTTCAGATGCTTTACCGTCACCATAGGGATTAACGGAATTAGACATCAACTTATACGCTTCAGCATTGCTCAATAATTCATAAGCGGCTTTAT
>OGSR01000058.1_pt1 | contig 72558 bp, 60 predicted proteins | sample 1574061 | NCBI WGS metagenome assembly OGSR01 (sample SAMN03295818, study PRJEB24534) | human gut metagenome | isolation source: fecal sample 8 from infant 2 | host: Homo sapiens | place: USA: Pittsburgh, PA | collected 2014-07 | reverse complement strand
ACGGAAAGAAGTTCTGCACCTTATAAAATTTGTCAAAAAAACTGTTGCCATTCCAAGAAGCAGGAGAATCTGTCAAGGTAGTTCAACAACGATTAGGGCATGAAAATAGTAAAGTGACATTAGACATCTATGCACATATTACAAATAATGCACCTAAGAAAACAGGTCAAGACTTTGCTGATATGATGGCTCATCAGTAAAAGAGCTGGTCAAAATCTGGTCATTTCTAGTATACAGGCAAAACAAAAAAGCTAGAACCCTTATATATCAAGGGTTCTAGCTCCTATAACAGGTTTACCCAACACTGCCTTCCAATGACTCTTTTGAGAATCAAAGGAAAGGAATAGGCTTTATATAGATATTTCATTTAAAAAATTGCCATAGACTGACAGTGTATATTATCTGGTACTATCATCGAGAACGTAGCCAATATCGTATCCAAAACAGCAGGTAGAGAAGTTATTTGAGGATTCAAGTTATTCTGTTTCAGTCATGAAGCTTAGTTTATTGACGACAATAAAGAATAGTTCATATCTCTATAATTCATCAATAGACTTGATTACTCTATTGGTAATAATTCCTAATAGTTGATTTTTCATTCGTATTAAAAAACGTATTCAAGTTGCTTGACGCACTTTTGGTAGAAAACTAAAAAGATTCAGTAGTATCCCAAGTAAGTTATTCACTCCTAAGAAAAATTTTCTAGCTTCCAACTTTAGCAAATAAAAATCTACTTAATGAAATTTATTTTCACTTATATTATTTTTATCAAACCAAGTATCAATATAGTTTATCGTTCGTTAATAACGAAAGTTTTTTTTCTTCTTTTTCTATTTCACTTGACAAGCATTCTATAGCTTCATTTTGATTTTCTATAAATAACTCTACTGTTTTTATATTTAAATACTTATTGTCCGTTGTTTGTATGATAAAAATATTTTTGTAGTACATATTTAATTGTACTAATAGATCCTCACTTGCAATTATATCGTTTGAACTCAATTTCCAAAAAAAATCAGATACAGATAATTTTATTACCAAGATATTGCTTTCAAGTTCATCTTCTAATAAATTTAATTGTTGACAAGCATCCTTGTTGTCCTCAATCTCAACTAGCAATCTCTTCATGCGATCGATATTTTTCTTAGCTTCCGAGATAGTTATTTCTTGTTTCTCAATTAGTTGCTCTTTTTTATAATTTTTTATCTCTATAAATGCAATACCATAGGCTACTAGCCCTGACAATATTCCTCCAACTATTGTAGTTATAACTTGAAGTATGGCATCCGCTTGATCTGGTTGGTCAATTTTTTTTATTAGAGGCCCTAATGAATAGGAATAAGTGACAACTAAAACTGTTAGAACAATAACAATTAAATATTTTAAGTTCTGCTTCAATGGCCCCTACCAACCTTTCTCGACATAACTCTGTTTAGGATTACAGTCACGCTTGTGTCTTCTTCAACATTTGAGAGTGTATAGGTAGGGGCTACGCCTTTTTTTTCAGTTCTTCCGATATCAGTAGTGTATGTCTCGCTTGGACTGATCAACAACTCATACCACACCTCAACAAGTTCGATATCTATATCTTCATACTCATCCGTATAGGAATTATACAGCGTATCTTTCGACTTAATTTTATCAATATCAGTAGTTCTAATTAAACATTCCATTCCATCTTCTGACCAATATTCATAAAAGCTTGAAAAAACCTTTTGCTTTTCCAACATTTCAAACAGTTGGGCAGCAATATTCCATGAAATTTCGGCTTCATCAGCAAATTGCAAAGGATTTAACCTTTTCCTAGCCCTCAGTGATCTCGTAATCAACCAAAAATCCAATGAATCTATAGCTGAATTCATAATTTTTAATTCATGCTTTTTAAGACCTGTTGAATCAGAGAGGTAGCTTTTCAAACTCTTTAATTCTTGGAAATACATTATCATAAGCTCCTTTAGATACATTTTCTTTAAGAAAATGCGTCATTAAAAATGGTTTATAAGCTCTATATCTTGTCAAAACCTGTTTAGTTTTTTTCCCCGGTAATTCTATAGTCCAGTTTATTGTAATCGAAAATAGTTTTTTTGAAGTATAAATACTTTCACGTGTATCAAAATATGCGGATTGACGTTCCAAGTCTAACTCTTCCACATCAGAATCGTCTGAACTCCCTGAATTAGCATTAATAGTTCCACCTTCATCATAATGAAATAGGATTGATTTCACTCTTCCTTCACCTTGTTGTTGAATCTTTAAGAATTTATCAAAATCATTTTGAATTAATTGTCGTACAAATACCCATTTTATCCTATTGGTAATATCCATTGTACCATCATTAGATAAATGAAGAGTATCTATCATTACATTTGTAAAATCATCAATTTCAGATTGGTATGACTCAACTTTATTTAAATACTCTTGTTCAGCATAGGAAGTCAACTTTCTGTACATTTTAAACAATGTAGCCTCTTGTGGGTTAGGTAATGGAGTGACTAAGAATTCCTTCTGAAGTTTACCAGAAAAATGTTTATACATCGCCATTGGCTTACCTTGAAGTTTTACTGATGAATTTTTTGCATTATTTTCCAAGTGAATTCTGACTTCTTGGGCTGTACAATCAATTTCTATCCAAACAAATTCACATTTTTCCTTAACATCACTATATTTAACTTTTCTAACATAAATTTGTTCTACTTTTAAAATTTCCTCATCAGATACACTAAAGCTTTGGTATATCTTACTAAAATTAGCTGTAATCTTCAGGGAATTATCGAAAAACTTAGAAAAACTTAACTCATCAATAGATTCCCCTATAAAGTTTTCAAATCTTCTAATTGAATATAATGGGTCTGTCACGCTCATTTCGAACGGATAAGTTATGATTATGCGATTGCTGGTATATCTAACTTGATCTAAAAAGAAAGACTCTACGTGAATCATTTCATCATTAAAATTCTCGTCGGCCATTTTGTCAAGAGAAATTTTCATATTATAAATTTTAGTACTTTTTGATCCGCTTGATTTGAACCCTCGTTCCTTCAAAAATAATTCAAATTGATTTGAATCAGCCTTCGGCAATAAGTCTTTTACGACAAAATCACTCAAAATAAACTTCTCTTGCTTTTCAACCACTGCTTCCACCTATAAAACCTCCAAATATATACTGTTTTTATTGTACCAGACGAGTATACCCTATCGTTACATATCCCATTCATTATTATACCAGTATTTCTTCGTGACACATAAGGGTGTAACATAATAATTTTAAACGAAATGACTACAAGTAGTCATTGAAGCAAATCTTCATAAGACACCTGTAGAATATCTTTGATGGCTTTCAATTGATCCAACTTAATGTGTTGGCGGCCACCTTCAATCTTAACCAACGTTTCCCTAGTTATAGCAATTTTACGAAGCTGTAGGTCTCTAATCAGCTCAGTTTGACCAATTCTTTTTTCTAATCGGATTCGTCTAATATTGCTGCCGATTACATTTTCTTTATCAATAATTTTTCCTCTTTCAAGAATAGCACACCTTTTGGACTAAAATCAGTCCTTTTTCTTATTAATCTTAAAGATTTGGTGTGCTACAACGGGACTAGTATTAGTCCATATTCAATTTTTAGGAGGGACTTTTTCGAAGAAATATGCAAGCATTCTAATCTGTGCTTTACTCATCGGAACTATAAGCGGATGTACCACTTTTAACACTAGTTCTACAAGTACGGAAACTAGTAAAACAACCTTAGAAAAGAATTACCCAATACATTTTTTTCCGGTTCCAGATGGACTTGAAGCTTATTATCATGATAAAAAACTAGATGTCTCTTTATTAGAAACTGAATCTATTGAAAAGATTTTGCCGATTGAAATTGAAAGAAATCAAGACGATATAAAACTAAAAGCTGATCTTCCCTTACTGAACAGCACACAAATTGATAGACATGAAAATATCAAAGCTAATATTGAAAAAGGAGCGTTAGCACAACTTTATACTGAAAAAGTTGAACAGTTTTTTGAGGCTGGTTCCAATAAAGACTTTTCAAAAATAAGCGATTATTCGGATAACTTTTTTTAATGAAACACAATATGAAATCACAAACTCAACTTTTATGGCTGAAGATATGTACAATATGACGTTAAAAAAAAATAAAAGCTTACGACCATCCATTAAATCTGACACTAAATTATGGATTACCCTCTTTTGTATTAGCAGGTTAAGTTGATTATGAATATTCACCAGATTATTTGGAGACACCTCTTCAACACGAGAACAATGATATTAATTTTAGATTCGTCTAAGAGTCAAAAAATAAAACATGGTTATTTGATCAATAAAGCACTATAAACACTAGCTTTCATGAATTACCTAATCCTGAAAGAGAAGTTGATATGGTCATTAAAATCTCTCAATAAAAGAAGCGTTGAAAGAATGAGCTCTTCTTCAATGCTTCTTTTATTGATTCAATTTGCATTATTATCTGAACGAGTAATCTGATTTGTAAGCAGTTGTAAAACTCCTTGTGGCGGATAATAGAATGAGTATAACGATTCTACATTGATATAATATATATTAACAAAAATAGTTTTTATTCACTGCAAACTAAGACAAGATTCACTATACTCAAGTAGTAACCGATTGGTTGAATTGGATTTACAAAAAGACACCGATGGAGCCTCAAATTACTCCACATGGATTTAGACATACTAACTGTAGCTTATTGTTCGAAAGTGGTGCTTCGATAAAAGAAGTACAAGAACGATTAGGTCACAAAGATATTAAAACTACCATGAATATCTATGCTCATGTCACACCACAATCTGTTAAGAAAACAGGTGACCGATTTGCAAAATTTATGGCGAAGAATTCCAAACGTAGCCAACTATTTAAAATACAAATAAAAAAATGCTCGAAACGCTTTAATATCAACGTTTCGAGCAATGAAATAGTTATTACCCCACAGACCCTTCCAATGGCTCTTTTGGGAATCAAGGGAAAGGTATATGCTTTGGATATATAATTCATTTGACAAATTACCATAGACTGACAGTGTATATTATCAGGTACTATCATCGATAACGTAGCCAATATCGTACCCAAAATAGCAGGTAGAGAAGTTATTTGAGGAATTAAATTATTCCATTTTTTCTATAAAAATAAATATAGTTAATTAGAAAGATGATAACATCTGGACTGTGTAGTGTATTTTTGATAAGAAAATCCGATTAGATTCTATACAAATATTATAAAATCTACAAAACAACAATTTAGAAAGTAATATTGTTAGTCATTCCAAATATAATTTACTATTTTGGATCAAAGATTTCTTTAAATTCTTTCCTTAATGTATTATAAACAAAACTTCTCGTATTCATTTTTTTATTAAATAAATAAGTAAGTAGTGAGTCAGAAGTTCCTCCTATAGATAATGTTCTGTTATAAAATTTTGCTTCTTTTCTTAACTGATTATGGTAGTCATCCAAGTCTATAAGTCTTGTATCATTTTCGACAACACTCATTTTCGGATTACAGTTTTTTACACTGTCAACTAAACAAAAACTAGTACCGATACTACCTTGACTAAAGTTATCGTTTGAGGCCCGATCAGGAAGTTTAACTTTTATACTGTACTGAACTGGACCTACTTGGTATAAAGCCAAATCATTCCTAAGATTTGGAAATAATTCTTCAACAATTTTCCTATAAGATTCTTGGCCATACTTATAATAATTCTTAATCCAATTTATAATCTGTTGGTCATTATAATAGTTCCATACCCAATTACCATTTCCTATAGGTTTTTCTAGCTTTGTAGGAAACAAAAGATTATCAAAATCCAAATTGAGTTTTTCCTTATTCTTATAAAGTAAATACCATATTACTCCGAAACTAATTTTTTTCCCATTTTTAGTATTTATTTCATATTTATATAAGCCTCCACATATATCTAATAGTTCATCAATACTTTGTCTTTTTAATGATAGATTATACTGCTTTATTCCATTGCCCTTTGATACGTTTAAAGGAGATGCTGAGTTAAAAAACTCTTCAATAAAAAAAGAAAGCATTTCAGGAGTTTCAAATTCTAATAATTTAGTATTCTTCAAAATCTCATCTACATTAGAAAAAATTATATCTATCGCAATTTCTCTAGCGTAGTCTATCCCTGTGTTTAAATAATTAAGTTCATAATGATAGAAACCAATGTTATTTCTTAACGTTGAATACGGTATAATAACTTCTTTTCCATTTTTTTCTATCATCATGACAGGAGCTGTATCATTATAACTTATTTTTACTAATTGATCATCAACAGCACCTTTATTTACTGCTATTAATTCAATACTTATAGAATTCTTATTTATATCCACAGAACAATCTACCCCGATTACAAAAGAATCAGCATCTTCATTTTTTAATACGTATGGAAGCATATATTTTTTTATATTTGAAAAATAGGTATCTACTAAAAGTTGATAAGTATCACGTACTGTTCTAAAAAAAGTTTCATAAAAATTTCTATCTTTATTCTCTTCAAAATCACGTGAAAAATTATACCTTCGCTTTAAGCATTTTACATAAAGTGATAAATTTTTTACAAGTAAAGTATCGAGTATTTTATCTTGTATTACTTTATCTTTATTTATTCCTACAAGCAGCAATATAATTTCTTCGTAATTAGGATCGACAACATACTTTTCCAAAAAAATGTCTAGCTGATCAGATATATGCTTGGTTATAAACAAAGCATAGTAATACTCCTTTAAAGAGAATTGTTGAAATTCACATCCTTCTGCAGTTTCAAAAATTAAACCACTCTGTAAAAAAATCCTGTAAATCGAGAGTACAGAATTAGGAAATTCTTTTTTTATGATAGTTGTTATATCTGTCTCCTTTCCATGCTTTATAGAATAAGATAAGAATGCAAACTCTGACAAAATATTATGCAATTTAAACAAAGGAACTTCATCTATATCCGAGTTTCCTTTATTATTTACTTGCTTCAAAACATAATTTGTAAAAGATTGATACAGTTCTGCAATATTACTTGGAACCTTATCATTATTTTTATCCATTTCATATGCTAAAAACATATTAAAATAAATAGGTATCTTCAATATTTTTTTCATACTTTTGGGCAATCGATGCATTTCAATAGATGTGCTTCTTTTCAAAACATCTGAAGAGATCTTAATTATTCTATTTTCATCCAGCATTTCCGTTTCATAAGTACTAAAAACTTCCAAGCTGTTATCCATATACAGAGGCCTTGATGATACAATTACATTAAATTTATTCTGTATAATGTCATGAATTAACAGATCACGATTTTGTTTACATTCATCTATCCCATCAATTAATAGTAAAATCTCTCCCGAAAATACCATACTTGTAACAATCTCAATCGTTATATTTGGAACAAAAACTTTTAACTCTTTGAGGATTCCCTCAAGCACTGAATGAAAGCTTCTATGCCAAAGTTTACCAGATAATAAAACAGGTATCACTTTACTTTTTGAATTAATGTAGTTTTGACTTTGGTTCAAAAAAATACTATGAAGGAATGTTGTTTTTCCACTTCCTGCATCTCCTTTGACCAATGCTCGTCCCGTAAAATTTGTGAATACTTCTGGATATATTTCTGATCTCTCTTTTTTTGACTGCTTAATTATATACTGTCGCCATTGCCATCTATACATCTCCTTATATTGCTGTGATAAAGAAATACAATAATTAGTGAATATTTTTTGATCCTTAAATTCACCCATCTCTTTGGTTTCTTTCGATAGTTTTTTAAAAGAAATTGTATTATAAATATCAACCCAATTTTCAGCAATATTTTCGATAGGGCCTTCAAAAATAACTGTATCTGAAAAAAAATCAATCATCTTCAAAATTTTTATATCAATACCGTTCAAAACAATATAAAAAGGACTTCTTGCATTCATTGAGTAAAACATTGCTTGCCCGGTAGCATCTTCGAGACTCTCAGAAGGTTTTTTTAGCTCAATTGAAATCAAAGAATGATCCTGAACCCACGGCCAGGATGATAAATCGCGATTTAAATTCCATTCATCTGAACTAAAACACAAAATGTCAATAAATTTTGTTGGATTCTTTTTTCTTCCAGAATAGCTATAGATTGGAAATTCATCAGCATAATACTTTTCGTCATACCCTAATAATTTAATTAAAGGAACTGCAATCTTAGTTCTTACATCTTGTTCTGACACCAAAGAGTTAGGATCTATACTTTTTACCCATTCACTTACATTCACTAAAAAACCTCCTTCTATTCAAAACACACGTTATACAAAAGTATACCGTATCACTACATAGCTCATTTATGATTATATCAGTATTTCTTTGTTATCCATAAAGGTGTAACAATAGATTATTATACTAAAGACTAAAAGTAGTCATTGAAGCAAATCTTCATAAGGCACCTGTAGAATATCCCTAATGGCTTTCAATTGATCTAACTTAATGTGTTGCCTGCCGCCTTCAATCTTAACCAATGTTTCTCTAGTTATAGCGATTTTCCTGAGTTGTAGGTCTCTAATCAGCTCGGTTTGACCAATTCCTTTTTCTAATCGGAGTCGTCTAATATTGCTACCGATTACATTTTCTTTATCAATAATTTTTTCCTCTTTCAAGAATAGCACACCTTTTGGACTAAAATTAGTCCTTTTTCTTATTAATCTTAAAGATTTGGTATGCTACAATGGGACTAGTATTAGTCCACATTCAATTTTTAAGGAGGAATTTTTTTGAAGAAATTTGCAATCATTCTAACCTGCGCTTTACTCATCGGAACTATAAGTGGGTGTACCACTTCTGACACAAGTTCTACAAGTACGGAAACTAGTACAACAAGCTCAGAAAAGAATTACCCAATACATTTTTTTCCGGTTCCAGATGGATTTGAAGCTTATTATCATGATAAAAAGCTAGATGTCCCTTTATCAGAAACTGAATTTACTGAAAAGATTTTGTCAATTGAAATTGAAAGAAATCAAGACGATATAAAACTAAAAGCTGATCTTCCCTTACTGAACAGCACACAAATTGATAGACATGAAAATATCAAAGCTAATATTGAAAAAGGAGCGTTAGCACAACTTTATACTGAAAAAGTTGAACAGTTTTTTGAGGCTGGTTCCAATAAAGACTTTTCAAAAATAAGCGATTATTCGGATAACTTTTTCAATGAAACCCAAGATGAAATCACGAACTCAACTTTTATGGCTGAAGATATGTATAATATGACGTTACAAAAAATAAAAGCTTACGACCGCCCATTAAATCTGACACTAAATAATGGATCGCTCTCTTTTGTATTAGCAGGTTACGTTGACTATGAATATACAGCAGATTATTTGGAGACGCCCCTTCAACACGATAATAACGATATTAATTTTAGATTTATCTACAATTCAAAAAGTAAAACATGGTTAGTTGATCAATTGAGCACTATAAATACGGGATTTCATGAATTACCTAAGCCTGACAATGAAACTGCTTTGGTCATTAAAACATTCTAAAAAAGAAACGTTGAAGGAATAATTATTCTTTCAACGTTTCTTTTATTGTTTTTCAGTTTACGGTCTTACCTGAGCGAATAATCTGATTTCTAAATGATTGGAAAACTTCTTGTGGTTGATAATAATCTGTATCTATTTCAAATGTTTCTGAGAATAATTCATTGAATTTTTCTACTGAAATGATGATTTTACCATTCTCCTCTCGACTGTTTTCTATTATTTCTGCCTCTAATTCAAATAAATCTAGTGACGAACTAAAATCATAAATCCTGTCATATTGAACAAAAAAATCAAGAAAAAGTTGCTCAAACTCTTCCTTATTTATCACTAGTGTTTCAAGCGGAACAACTTTATTTTCATCAGCCATTCTTCCAATTTCCTCACTTTCATTTTCAATTGTTCATTGTTGCGGACGTATCAGATTTTCTCTATCATTTTTCAGTGTATAGATCACTTGTAATACACAACAATGCTTTGTAAACTTATTTTTTTAGTTAGTCGAATCTTTTTAAATGTGCGTTTCATACCATGCGCTTGATATATTTTCTCCTATTTTTTAAATCGTTTATCACAACTTTTATCGTTTTTTCTTCTGAAAAAAATCTTGTTTACATCGTTACATAGTTTCCAAAAAGATACATTACTAGTAGAAACAACAAGATTAATTTTACTTCCCACTGAAATGGGAAGTATATTTTAAATATTTTTTCTCCTTCAACTTACACTATAAAGTATCTTAATCACACGATATGCTAGCCACTAAATTCATTATATTTGATTCCTTTTTTAAGATAATGTAGCATCTTTTTATCCAATAAAGCAATTGTTTTTAAGGATAAATTTCTTAAGATGGTACATTTCAAAATGGCATTTGACATATGAAACAAAAAAGAAAGAAAAGAGCATAAGGGAAAACTGATAGCACCTTCCTACAGGAAGGTTGCTAAGTTGGCTGTGCCAACTGGTTTTCTTTCAAAATCACTTCATATTTTTTTGATATCACAAAAAAATCCATTTTAGACCTATTTTCGGTCATAATATAGTACCTACTTTTGGTCATAGTTTCGTCCGTAGTTTTGGTCATAGTGACTAAGGCTTTTACGCACAAAAAAAGAGTGGCAAAATAAAGCTTGCCACTCTCTTTTCTATTCACAAAATTGGTTTGAATTTGCTTTCTTTAACACTTCATTTATATCATAGCAATTATAATGTTTACACTACATCATTCCTAATTTTAACGGTTGTTCCTCTTTATATTTTTTAAGTTCTACATTTTTTGCGTTTAATTGCTTTTCTCTTTTCATTATATTCCGCTCCAACTTTCTCTTTAATAGTGACAATAGAATTACATATTTTTGTTAAACTTCCTTAAAAAAATTGGATCTCGATTACTCAAATTTGCTTGCAGGCTTTTCTAATTGCTTTGTTTTTTCTTCCTAATTATTTGATTTTATTTCCATTTTCTTCTAGTGAAAATTTATTATTTTTAATAATCGTACGCGTAGAACTGATTTCATTTTTTGTATCTGTTTGATTATCTAACGTTTGAAATTCAAAGTTTTGATTGGCTTTATCAATATCTTTTTATACTACTTTGTTTTATTTGCAAGATATATTTTCTTGCTTAATTTGGTCATAGTTTCATTCGTCACTTCGGTGATATTTTTTTAATTTGCAAATAAAAAGAGTTGAACCGATATACATTAGGTTCAACTCTTTTGCAGGTTTCATGGGTGTACTATCACTTTTAATCTGATAGATGTAAACCTCTCTTTATCTTTTTGTTACTTCAATTTTCAACAATAGCTCCTTTATAGGTTGTCAATATTGCTCTACGTATTCTGGCTTTTTAACCCATTATTTCTCTAAAGTGGAAGAGAATAATCGCTTAATCCCCACTAATTCCTTGTCGTAAATTCCTGTCAAATACAATTTTTAAAAACCATTTAATTCATGGATTATTTCTTCACTTTTTTCTAGATAACAATATTTCAAGTTGTTTTTTATCTCATGTTTCATCTTTAATTCTTCTTGAATCATCAGTTCAATATAATTAGTGACCGTGATTTTTTCATTTGTTGCGTTCTTTACTGATTCACATAATTCGTCAAGTTCTAAGAAATCATGCGTACTAATCTTTAGAATTAATTGCATGACAATTCCCCCTTTTATTTTTTTAATAGTTTATCGAAAAGCGGATTAGGATCATTAAGTGTATCTCTGAATAACTCGTTGTCTTCATAAGTGAATCTTCGTCTTGGTTTTGATCCCTTATCATTTTCACGGATTTCACTATCAATAATCACTGTTTCATGATTTGAATCAAATTTTTTCGCTGACTTTCTGTCTTCAACGATATTGATTTTTTGTGTTTTTTCTTTCATTTCTCCACTATCTTTTTGAACGTTCTCCCGAACATCTACTGTTTTGAATCCTTGACTACTTGTAGAACTTTGTACATTTTCTCGGACATCTACTGTTTTTGGTTGACTTGCACTGCTACCTTGCACATTCTCTCGAACATCCACTGATTTAAACCCTTGACTACTTGTAGAATTTTGTACATTTTCTCGAACATCTACTGTTTTTGGTTGACTTGCACTGCTACTTTGCAGATTTTCTCGAACATCAATTGTCTTAGTACCTTGACCATTTGAAGAACTTTGTAAATTCTCTCTTACATCAACATTCCGTCCGACATGACCATTCAATGAACCTTGAATATTTTCTCGGACATCTACTGATCGGCCACCTTGACTACTTGTAGAATTTTGTAGATTTTCTTTGACCAATTTTTCTAATCCGGTATTTGAGTTTTTAGCTTCTTGGATTCTTTCTTTGGTCAACGCTTCTTTTTCGTCCGTATTAGCTCCTGTACGCCCTTCTACACGTTTCCTTAACATTTCCTCACGATTCATTGCTTCAGGCGTGTATTTAGCTTCTTGTCGCTTCTGATTAATTAATTCTTCAGCAGACTTAGCTTGACCGTGCATAGCATTTTTACGTTCTTCAATATCTTGTTGAACTTTTTGCTGAATTGCACTTACAGGATTATTATTCGATTCAGCATTATTTTTCATTGCTTCACGCATACGTTCAGAACTAGACATAATTCTATCGGCATTTTCAACCTTAGCACCATCTTTTCTATCCGAAAGACGTGTTGGCATGGAATCAGCATATTTTCCAGTTTCATCTTCTTTATTTTTAGCTAACATAGGTTTGCTATTTTTATTAATAGCGGACACTGTACCATCATCTAAACCTTCTTTGAACTTATTCTTGGTATCATTAGCCATATCACGCATACTCTTAAATGGTTTTATTGCTCTTTCACTAGCCATTGTAGCTCCATCTGAAGCTAAACCTGATAATCCACGTTCATGGGCATATCCCAAAGCTCTTCCAGTTTTGCCAGCTTTTTTTGATAGAGTTTCGCCGAAATTCTTTTCTGGTTTTCGATCTTCTCCTTCTCCGCTGTCTGATCCATTTCCATTTCCGCTTCCTTTAGCACGATTAAATCCAGTTGATCCTTTTCTAAACAGCATTGCGCCCATACCAAAAGCAGAAGCAAGTTGCCCATAGCCTTCTTTGAGTCCAATATCAACACCAAAGTATCTCATGACTGTTCCACTGCCTTTTATCAGCACAAACACAGCACAGATATAAGCAATTGTTTTTATAAAAATATTTGTGGAGATACCTTGTCCAGCATTTAAAAAATTGATAAACATAGCAAACATAGATAGTCCAAACCCTTGAAATCCAACTGTTAAGTAACATTGTAAAATATCGGATAAAACAACTTTTGAACGTTGTCCTGTTTCAATATCTGTCGCAAAAACAAGAACACCTAACACACGTTTAAATGCAAGTTCTAATATTGCTGTAATGATCACAAACGCGCTGAACACATAGGCGATTGCTAACGCTGTCAATCCAATCGAAATCCCCCAAAGATTTGCTTGATAGCGATAATAGCCTGATTTCAAACTATCAGAAAATGTTGATAAGAAGTTATCAGAGAACTTTGTAGCAACAAATTCATTATTAGAATTTTCAACTAATTCATAGCGAAGATTATCCGCAGCTGGATTTTCTTTTTCCAATTTATCAATCACTTTATCCGTTAACACTTGTGTGAGATCCGTCTGTTGAAAATTTTTTCGTGTTAACTTATTTCGATCCTCCGTTTTATCAATGCTTGAGTACTGATCTGTTTTATTAATATATGCCAAATCTGTTACTCCTTGTTTTATCAATGACCAAGCGACTCCGTCATCTGAATTTGTAATCGTAGTAGCATCATTGTAAAATATTTTGGAAAATTGAATACCGCTAGAAATCATCGTTGGCATTAAAAGAATTAATGCTACAGACATCACTATATTCGTTCCAACAGATTTTAAATCTATTGTTCCTTTTCCAGTAATCATCTTGTAGCCAACAAACATCAATGAAAGGATCATTAATCCAACGACAATTGTATTCATGACTGATTGATAAACGTTATTTAGCCCTGTACTTTCAATGAAATTGAACAAATCCAGCACATCTGGAATCATATTTTGAATCGAATCAGTCACAGTAAACATGCCTTTTACCACAGCCCATCCAAGCCAAATCCCGAACTGACTAAGGAAATCTCCATTGTATTTTTTCAGGTAAGGTCTATAAAGAGAATTATTCAAAAACTCTGTTTGACTTTTTGTGTCATCAAACCAATTGAAAATGCTAGCTTCAACAACATTCCTTGTAAAAACAACGCTAATCATTAAAACAAGCACACTGAGTGCTAACCAGTTTATCTTTCTACTAACGATTTTTTCTTTAATTGCTTTCATAGTTTTCTCCTTCAGCCCATTTTCTTAGGCTCTCAGAGAGCTTATGAGCCGTTTTTCTGTCAATTATGATGTGAGTGACGTAACAATCGTTTTTAGCCTTTAAATCGAGGACTATAGTATTGAAACAGATACTCTCGATTAACTCAAGAGTATCTGCGTTATGATCAAGACAATAAATTTGATATATTAACCGTTTTTCAATCATATTATTAATCCTTTCTAACCTATTTTTTTCAGTGCCTCTAGCATATCCTGTCTACTAGCTTTTTCTTGCTTAGCTATGTCCTCCCAATGGTTTCTAGCTGTGGTGTTGATGAACTTCATTTCATCAATTTTTTCACCGAGATTCAGTTTTTCGTTTATAGAATTAAAAAGTCTTGTTAGCATTTTGTTTGTTATATCAAAATAATCTTGACCTCGAATTTCTATTTTATATTCTCTTTCAATTGAATCTTTCATACTAGCAATCAACTTAAGATACTTTTCTCTTTGAACTTCTGTATATCTATCACCTAGTGTAGTGATTATTTCAATTCCTTTCTGATTTATAATATTTTCAAAAAAGGAATTCTGATCTTGATTAATCTCTTCTATACTATCCTTATCTTGATTAGTTTGATCTTGACTATTCTGACCTTGACTTAACTGTGTATCCGATTTGACATCGCTTGGTATACCAGCTGGATACCATTTTTCCATTAAATCGCCTCTTAGCGGTTCTACTTGGCCAGATTTCAAAATCACATCAAGTTTTACTGGCTTTAATTTTGAGAAAAATTCTGGTTTTAAGTTCAATAACTTGAAGCGGTAAATAGATGGTTTATACCTATCTATTCGTATATTTTGGTTTTGTAACCAATGGGGGAGAAATGTTAACAAATCTTCATTTAAAAAAAATACAAAACCTTTTGTGAAAAGTATCTTTACATCATCATCGGGTGTTCCGAGCATTTTCATGTATGGATACGCTTCGACAATTCCGTCATCGTCTGCGTTTGTGTTCAGATATACGTATAATAATTTTGCTGAATCTGACATCTTCATAAAACTTGCATTATTTAAGAATGATTTAGCCAGCATTCTTTTTTCTGCCATAAAAATCACACTTCTTCCTATTTGAATGTTAAAATATAGTCAAATAAAGTTTTCTTAGAACTTTATTCATTATCGAGTGTTTCCCTTCGTCTGCAAACTATCGGGAGCACTCTTTTTTTATACAAACTGCTATTCCTTTCCAAACTAGATTTGTTATTCATCTTCTTTCAAAACTTCCACCTCTCTTCATTCGAGCAAACATAAACTCATTAACTGCCTTTTTCGAATAAAACTTTCTTGCACCCAATTCCACAACGGGTAAACCTTCGTTTCTCACAGCATTTTTTAAAAAGTTTTCGCTCACATTTAAGTATTCTGCCATTTCTTTTTGATTGAGGTATTCCCTTGTCATACCCGCATTTTCTTGAGCCTTTTCAATTGCCTTTGTAGCAATTTGATAAAACTGCTTCAGAAACATTTCCTCCTGCTCTTCTGAGATCATTAATTTTATTGCTTCCACAAAAACCTCTCCTTTTTGATTGTTCTATAACTTCTCTACCTAAATAGTAATTTTTAGTAATGAGCAACAAAAAAATAATTACTAAAAATTACTATTTTATAATATCTTATAGAAATTCCATTGTCAACATTTTTAATAAATTTTAGTAAATGATAGCAATATATGTTACAATAAATCAGAAAAAGGAGGCTTAGTTATGAAACCTAATCTATCGTTAACTAGTGAACGTATTAGAAAAATTATCGAATCCAAAGGTCTGACATTAGAACGATTCGGTGATTTAATTGGAGACACACCAATAAGTTCCGTTAATAATTGGCTTAGAGGTGTGTCTTTACCCAATAAAAATAGGCTTTTAACAATTGCAAATATTGGAAACACTAGTGCAGACTGGATTAAATGGGGAACTTTGGAAGAATACATAGCTTCATACCTTATAGATTCAGGGTATGAGCTATATATTAAGGACTTCCCAGAGATACCTCACAAAGTCTTTAATGATATTCAAGAAAGATATAGTGATACGTTTTCGCTAGATAAAGACTATGAGTTATTGAATCCTATAATAAAAAATATATTTTCAAAATATTACTCAAAAGATTTTGAAATTTATCTAAATGAGATACTTGCTAATGATATCAATCCTCTTATCGAAGAGTATGCTAGTCAAAAACACTCTATCTCTAAAGAGCTATTTTTCAAAAGAGCCAACAGTAGACTTCAAGATAAGATAAGAAATGGGGATTTCAAATACGGTGAAAAAGAAATACTGATTGATTCTTCAAAACAGCTATTAAACGAAATGGACTTAGCCTATCAAGATATTTCACAGTATTCATCTGTCGAGGATTTCTTTTATAAAATTACTAAAAACCAATTTGAAACAGAAAAATTTATTTCTGATCTTAGCAAAAAATACAATTTCCCATATGAGAAAAATAGTATAGTCGCAAAATTTCTAACTAATAATCACGATAAATTTAAAAGCAATTGATTCTTCAAATAACTTCTCTACCTGCAATCATGAAGTAAGGAGAGAATCAAATGGCCACATTTTTTAGTTATAAATTACAAAATGGCGAAAAATATTGGGGATTTGAAGCTTATTTAGGAAAAGATCCCAAGACTGGAAAAGATATACGTACAAAGCGTAGAAGATTCAAATCAAAAGCTGAGGCACAAATAGCACTTAATAGACTACTTGTAGACTTTAAAGAAAAACAAGAGTTTAAAATCAATGTTACAACTTTTCAAGAGTTATATGAATTATGGATTGATAACTACAGAACGAGAGTAAAACCATCTTCCGTTGCCGTGGCTCAACGTTTTTGCAAGAACCATATATTACCTGCTTTTGGGGAATTACGATTGGATAAAATAAGTGTTAGTTATTGTCAAAAACAGGTTAATGAATGGCACAAAACATTAAAACAATATGGTTTCTTGAGAAAAACAACTGCTCAAATATTTAAATTTGGAGTAGCAATGGAAGTCTGTAAAGATAATCCTATGTCTAAAACATTGCTTCCAAGAAAAATTGAAGAAGAACAACCCTTGAAGTTTTATACGAAAGATCAATTACAACTATTTTTAAAGAATACTAAAGAAAATAATTCAGTTAAACTGTACACTTTTTTCCGTTTATTAGCTTATACAGGAATGCGTAAAAGCGAGGCATTGGCGCTTCAATGGGAAGACATAGACTATTTCAATAAAACAATAACAATTGGTAAAACTATCGCTCAAGACGAGTTTAATCAAGTAGTTCTACAAGTACCTAAAACTAAAAATTCATCAAGAACGATTCAGCTTGATGATTTTACACTTAAACAACTGCGTATTTGGCAACAAGAACAAATGAAAATAATGATCTTATATGGCTATAACACGAATTCACCAAAGCAGTTTCTTTTCACTACAAACACAAACAAGCTGTACTACCCCCAAGTAGTAAACGATTGGTTAGACTGGATTTACAAAAAGACACCGATGGAGCCTCAAATTACTCCACATGGATTTAGGCATACCCACTGTAGCTTATTGTTTGAAAGTGGTGCTTCGATAAAAGAAGTACAAGAACGATTAGGTCACAAAGATATTAAAACTACCATGAATATCTATGCTCATGTCACACCACAATCTGTTAAGAAAACAGGTGACCGATTTGCAAAATTTATGGCGAAGAATTCCAAACGTAGCCAACTATTTAAAATACAAATAAAAAAATGCTCGAAACGCTTTAATATCAACGTTTCGAGCAATGAAATAGTTATTATCCAACAGACCCTTCCATCTCATAACTGATCAATCGATTGAGTTCGACTGCATATTCCATTGGAAGTTCTTTGGTGAATGGTTCAACAAAGCCCATGACGATCATTTCAGTTGCTTCAGATTCGGTCAGGCCTCGGCTCATCAGATAGTAGAGTTGTTCTTCTGAGATTTTTGAGACTTTGGCTTCGTGTTCTAAAGAGACTTGGCTGTTGTGGATCTCATTGAATGGGATCGTATCGGATTTCGACCATTCGTCCATGATGATCGTGTCACATTCGATATGAGAGATCGAACCCGCACTGTTTTTGGCAAAGGTTACTTGTCCTCGATAGTTTACTTCTCCGCCGTCTTTTGAAATTGATTTAGAGACGATAGAGCTAGATGTATTTGGTGCATTGTGGATCATTTTTGCACCCGTATCTTGGATTTGGTTTGCTCCTGCAAAGGCGATGGAGAGCATGGTGCCTCGTGCACCTTTTCCATCTAAGTAAACACTTGGGTATTTCATCGTTGTTTTTGCACCTAGGTTTCCGTCGATCCATTCAACGGTTGCGCCTTCGTATGCTTTTGCTCGTTTGGTTACTAAGTTGTACACATTGTCTGACCAGTTTTGGATCGTTGTGTAACGGCAATACGCATCTTTTCTTGTAAAGATTTCTACGATGGCGGCATGCAGGCTGTTACTTGAATAAGTAGGTGCCGTACAACCTTCGACATAGTGGATGCTTGCTCCTTCGTCAACAATGATCAGCGTACGTTCGAATTGCCCCGTGTTTTCCGCATTGATCCGGAAGTACGTTTGTAATGGAACATCGACTTTGACGCCTTTTGGCACGTAAATAAAGGTCCCACCTGACCATACGGCTGAATTCAGCGCTGCTAATTTGTTGTCGGTTGGCGGTACAAGTTTTGAAAAGTACTCTTTGAATAATTCAGGGTATTCTTTCAAAGCAGAGTCAGTGTCAGTAAAGACGATTCCTAACTTTTCGAATTCATCTTTCATATTATGGTACACGACTTCTGATTCATATTGTGCGGAAGCACCGGCTAGATAAGCTCGTTCAGCTTCTGGTATACCAATCTTTTCAAATGTATCTTTGATTTTTTCTGGTACGTCTTCCCAGTCACGAGCGGGTTTGTCACTTGGTTTTTGGTAATATTTGATGGCATCGAAATCGATGTCTGAAAGGTCGGGGCCCCATGTTTGCATTGGCATTTTGTTAAATGTTTCTAGAGATTTCAGACGGAATTCAAGCATCCATTCTGGTTCGCCTTTGATTCTTGACATCTCACGGATCACTTCTTCTGTCAAGCCTTCTCCTGTACTGAAAACCGGTTCGACATCATCGTGAAACCCGAATTTATATTCTTCTAATTCTGGTACGCCCATGTTCTCACTCCTCTTCCTTGTGGTAATGATGGAAAGCTGCGGTACCATCGTTTTCCATTGCTTTTCCTAGTGCTTTCCAGGCAAGTGTCGCACATTTGATCCGAGCGGGAAATTTAGCTACACCACCAAGCATAGCAGCATCGCCTAATTGGTCGGGATCTTTGACTTCTTTTCCTTGGACAAGCTGTAGAAAGTCTACAGTTAAATGTTCTGCTTCTTCTATTGATTTTCCGATGACGGCGTCTGTCATCATCGAGGCACTTGCCGTACTGATGGAGCAGCCACTGCCGTCAAAGGCGATATTTTTGATGATTCCGTCTTTTACATCGACTTGCAATTCGATCACATCTCCACATGTGGGGTTGTTCAATTCGATCTTGCTTGTCGAGTCAGTCAAGCTTCCACGATGATGCGGATGGGAAGAATGATCCAAGATCACTTGACGGTATAAATTGTCTAATTTAGATAGTCCCATGTTGGAAAAACTCCTTTGTTGCCATGATTGCTTCAACTAAACGGTCGGCGTCTTGCGTTGTGTTGTAGAAATAAAAGCTCGCGCGAGCAGTCGCTGATACTTCAAGGTACTTCAATAGCGGTTGCGCACAATGATGACCTGCTCTGACGGCTACCCCTTCCATGTCTAAAGCTGTCGCGACATCATGGGGATGTAACCCATCCAAATTGAATGCAACGACTCCTGTCCGAAAATTCGGGTCTTGTGGACCATAAACAGTCAATCCATCAATTGCTTGTAATTTTGGCAACACATAAGCGGCTAGTTCTTCTTCATATCGATGGATATTGTCCATACCGAGTTTTTGCAAATAATCGATTGCATGGCCTAATGCGATAGCGCCGGCGATATTTGGTGTCCCTGCTTCGAATTTCCAAGGTAGTTCTTTCCATGTACTGTCGTATAATTCGACAAAATCGATCATTTCGCCACCAAATTCAACAGGTTCCATTTCTTCTAACCATTTTCGTTTACCATATAAAACACCAATACCTGTTGGTCCGCACATTTTGTGTCCGCTGAAAGCAAAGAAATCACAGTCTAGTGCTTGGACATCAATGGCCATGTGCGGGGCAGATTGAGCACCATCTACTACGATGACCCCGCCGTTTTCATGGACAAGTTCAGCTAATTCTTGAACAGGATTGATGACACCTAAGACATTGGATACATGAGCAATGGAGACGATTTTGGTTTTGTCCGTAATCTTTTTCGCTGCATCCTCCATATCCAGGAAGCCTTCTTCTGTTAGTTCGATATATTTCAAGACAGCACCTGTTCGTTTTGCCAACTGCTGCCACGGGATAACATTAGAATGATGTTCCATGTAAGAGAGCACTATCTCGTCTCCTGCTTTGATATAGCGGTCGCCGAAGCTTCTGGCTACCCAATTCAAGCTTGTCGTCGTACCACGAGTAAACAGCACTTCTGCTGTTTCTTTTGCATGGATGAACGCCCGTACTTTTTCTCTTGCTTGTTCATAATCATGGGTCGCGCGTTCTGCTAACGTATGGACACCGCGATGAACATTGGCGTTATCGTGTTCGTAATAGTACGCTAATGCCTGGAGTACTTGTTTTGGCTTTTGGGTCGTCGCTGCATTATCCAGATAAACTAAAGGTTCATCATTGACGTCTTGAAATAAGATAGGAAAATCATTGCGTAGCTTTTTAGCATCGATCATCCATTCAACTTCCCTTCGATTACTTCGACTAATTCTTTCCGAACTTGTTCTACAGGGATTGCTGTTAAGACAGAACCGAGGAATCCTCGAATCACTAAGCGCTCTGCTTCTTCTTTATGCAATCCTCTACTCATCAGATAGTACATTTCTTCTGGATCAACTCGTCCTACACTGGCAGCATGTCCAGCAGTTACTTCGTTTTCATCGATCAAAAGAATAGGATTCGCATCACCACGTGCTTTATCAGAAAGCATCAAGACACGACTTTCTTGTTGGGCATCTGCACCTTTTGCCCCTTTCAAGATGTGGCCGATACCATTAAAGGTCAATGTTCCTTTTTCTCGGATCACTCCGTGTTGCAAAATATGCCCGATCGTATGAGGGGCTTTATTGGTTACTCGTGTATCGATTCCTTGGATTTGTCTGCCCGAGCTGATTGCCACGATTTTGACTTCTGCGTGTGCACCTTCTCCTGCTAAATCTGAGTCAAAGTCAGCGATCACATGACCGTCATTCATGACACCAATTGCCCAGTCGACAGAAGCATCTCGTAAAATGTGCCCACGGCGATTCATATAAGAAGTAATATTTTCTCCTAATTGATCTACGGCTGAATATTTGATTTTTGAACCAGCTTTAGCGATGACTTCCACGATGATATTACCTGATGATTTTGCTACTTGTTCTTTGGTTGTCTGGAAACGTTCCAGATAAGAAAATTCACTATGTTCATCTGCCACGATCAACACATGCTTGAAGAAGTGCTCATCGGATGCGCCATCTTGAATGAATAAGGACTCGAGTGGTTCATCGATCACGACATTTTTAGGCACATACAGGAAAATACCGCTGTTCATAAAAGCTACATGGAGTGCAGTCAATTGGTCTTCGTTCATGTTTACTGCTTTTTTCATATAATATTCTTGGACTAGTTCTGGATATTCGATCATTGCAGTGAACAAGTCGGTAAAAATGACTCCTTTTTCTGCTAATTCCACAGGCAGTTGTTCAAAAATCGTCCATGAACCTTGTTGGACAAGCACAGGATTGTCTTTCATTGCATCAAATGCCGGAATCGTGCCTGTTTCACTGATGGTTTGTGTTTCTTTCACATCAAATAACGACCAGCGATGGAATTTCACCCGATCGATATGCGGCAATGGCAGTTCATCTGCTTTCGCTAGTGCGTCTTGACGGAAGGTTCTCATCCAATCAGGTTCGCCTTTACTTAAAGAAAAATCATTTACCGCGTCAAGATAATCGAGCCAGTTTTTTTCTTTCATTCTTGCTCCCCCTTACGCTTCTTCTTCTTTATAGTCGATTCCTAATTCTTTACTGATACCAGCGTAGCCTTCTGCTTCCAGACGTTTAGCTAGGTCAGCATTCCCTGTCATGACTACTCGGCCTTCCATCATGATGTGAACGACATCAGGTGTGATATAGTTCAATAATCGTTGATAGTGGGTGATGATCAATGCACCGAAATTGTCTCCGCGCATTTCATTTACTCCTTTAGCAACGACTTTCAAAGCATCGATATCCAGACCTGAATCGATTTCGTCTAAAATTGCAAATGTAGGTTCTAACATCAACAATTGCAGGATCTCATTCCGTTTCTTTTCTCCGCCAGAAAAACCTTCGTTCAGATAACGTTCAGCCATTTCTTCTGGCATATTTAGTAAAGCCATTTTTTCATCTAACTTTTTCAAAAATGCCATAACAGAAATTTTGTCGTTTTCATCACGTTTCGCATTGATCGCTGCACGCATGAATTCCGCATTCGTGATACCTGGTATCTCACTTGGATATTGCATAGCTAAAAATAAGCCAAGTCGCGCACGTTCATCTACTTCCAAGTCTAAAACATTTTTCCCGTCAAACAAAATTTCGCCTTCTGTTACTTCATAGTTTGGATTGCCCATGATAGCGGCAGATAAGGTAGATTTTCCTGTGCCGTTAGGTCCCATGATGGCATGGATTTCTCCGGTTTTCATTGTTAGGTTTACGCCTTTAAGGATTTCTTTTTCCTCGATCGACACATGTAGATTTTTTATTTCTAAGACAGACATGCATTATACCCCCAAATTCTCTTTCGTTCTCACTCATTTTAGACTAATTGAGAATGAAGCGCAATGACCTTCCTTACTAAAATCAAATATCTTTTATTTATTATTAAACAATTTTGATTTCTAAATTAGAATAGGTATAAAAAAGATGAGAAATAAGCCATTACAGACTTATTTCTCATCTTTTTTGTTCCATACCTTATTTTGCATCAGCCTTTACTGGTTTAACAGAGCCGCCCCATTTGTCTGTGATCCATTCTTGGACTTCTTTGCGGTGAAGCACTTCAATCAGTTTTTTGATTTTGTCACTGTCTTCATCACCTTTACGAGTCGCAATAATATTCACGTAAGGAGAGTTGTCCTTTTCAAGCAATACGGCATCTTCTAATGGATTCAACCCTGCGCCGTAAGCGAAGTTTGCGTTGATTGCAACTAGGTCACCTTCATCATTTTGGTACGTAGAAGCTAAAAGTGATGGGTCGATCGTATGGTTGAACTTCAAGTTCTTAGGGTTTTCTTCAATATCATCGAATGTTGCTGTTTCCAGATCTACTCCATCTTTGACTTTGACTAAGCCAGCATCTTGTAGAATTGTGATGATGCGTCCCCAGTCTGATTCAGAATTTGAAGTAATGATTGTTGCACCATCTTTTAATTCGGAAACATCTTTGACTTTTTTAGAGTACAAGCCCATTGGTTCGATGTGGACAGCACCGGCATTGACAAAGTCATATCCTTTTTCTTTGATTTCTTTGTTCAAATAAGGAATATGCTGGAAGTAATTGGCATCAATGTCGCCTTCTTCCAAAGATTGGTTCGGTAATACATAGTCATCGAATTTGACGATTTCAAGATCGATTCCTTCATCTTTCAATAATGGTTTCACATGTTCCAAAATCTCTGCGTGCGGTGTCGGTGAAGCGCCGACTTTCAATGTCGTGTCGTCTGCTTTATTTGCTGAATCTTTGCTGTCGCTGTTGTTACCGCATGCTGCTAATCCTACAGTCAGCAAAAGCGCTGCTGCAAATCCAAAAATTTTCTTTTTCATATCCTACATCCCCCTATATCCTATTATCTTTTGTCTGTTTTCTTAGTTAAGAAATCACCGATTCCTTGAACGATAAATACGATTAGTAAAATAATTAAAGTCGCAACGAATGTCACTGTTAGATTACCACGCTGGTAGCCTTCCTGCCAAGCAAGACCTCCAAGTCCACCTGCGCCGATCGCGCCGGCCATCGCAGTAAATCCGATCATCGAGATCGTTGTAACTGTTAATCCAGAAATCAATGCGGGAATACTTTCAGGTATCAAGACCTTCCAGATGATTTCCCAGTAACTTGCTCCCATTGCATCTGCTGCTTCCAGTACACCAGGGCTGACTTCACGAAAAGCAATCTCTACTAGACGGGCATAAAATGGTGCTGCGGATAAAACAAGAGCTGGAATGGCTGCTTGCGCACCTAGCATAGTGCCTACGATTGCTTTAGTAAATGGAATGATCAAAACCATCAGGATCATAAATGGCGTTGACCGGAAAATATTACTGATGATCGATACGATTCCATAAATGATTCGAGCATACGGTTTGTTTTTGCGTCCAATAGAGTAAAGGATCAATCCCAAAACTAATCCGATGATCGTCACTAAGACCATTGAGATTAATGTCATATATAGTGTATCAAGGATAGCCTGATTCATCGTTTCCGGGTTGATTTGTTTAAAATCTAGATATGTTTCTGAAAAGCTTTTATCCACGATGGATCACCTCAATTCCTACTCCTTGTTCTTTGATGAACACTTCTGCTTGATCTAATTCTTTGGTTTCACCAGTCATCAAGACAGTCAATGAACCAAAGGAACCTTCTTTCACTTGTTTGATCTTTCCATACACAACGTTGACATCGATGTTATAGCGTCGAATCGCTTGGGAAATGACTGGCTCGTTGGCATTTCTTTCGCTAAAGGTCAAAGTTGCCAAACGGCCGCTTGGATTTTCTTTGATGAGTTCAGCTAATAGTTCTGTCGAATCAGCTTCTGGTTCGATGTCTTGTTGTACAAAGCGTTTGGTTACTTCTTTTTTCGGTTGTCTGAAGACAGTCAATACGTCTCCTTCTTCTACGACTTTCCCCAACTCCATCACAGCGACTTTGTTGCAGATTTTGCGGATCACATTCATTTCATGTGTGATCAAGACGATGGTCAAATTCAATTTCTTATTGATCGCTAACAATAAGTCTAATACTTCTTCTGTTGTTTGCGGGTCCAATGCGCTAGTAGCCTCATCACAAAGCAGGATCTCAGGATCATTTGCCAATGCTCGTGCGATACCGACGCGTTGTTTCTGTCCGCCGGAAAGTTGTGAAGGATATGCTTGTCCGCGTCCTTCTAACCCGACTAAACGCAACAGTTCTTCTGCCCGTTCTTTACGTTTGCTCTTTGGTACGCCAGCTAATTCCAGCGGCAGCTGGATATTTTCAAGTACAGTTCTTGACCATAACAGGTTGAAATGCTGGAAGATCATACCGATTTTCTTTCGGAATGTACGTAATTCTTTGTTTTTTAATTTTGTAATATCTTGATCGTTTACGATCACTTCGCCGCTCGTGGGAAGCTCAAGTCCATTCAGGAGACGGACTAATGTACTTTTTCCTGCGCCAGAATAGCCGACGATTCCATAAATATCCCCTTTTTCAACGTTTAGTGAAACGTCATTGACGGCTTGGATGTTTCCGTTTTTCCCATTGAATGTCTTTTTGACATTCGTTAGTTGGATTAATGACATGCCATTCACATCTTTCTCTTATGATTTTTCAAACAAAAAAGCCTTCGCCCTCTTGCCTTAAGCAAAAGGACGAAAGCTTGAACTTCCGTGTTACCACCTTGATTTACCGTTACTTCGCAATAACAGCCTCTTCCAGTACTTGGACTTAGCTTCTTTCCGTATACTGTCGCGCTGTAACGGGCACTCCCGTAGTAAGTTTGCTTACGCTCGCTTACTCTGCTCTAAGACCATCTTCCATCTCATTTTCGTTACCCATTTTCAGCAAACAGGGCTCTCTTCAAACGTCCGTGACATGTACTCTTCTTTTCAAAGCTTTCTCGTTTCATATAGGATTGCTTATGATTATAGCAACTGGAAGAATCAGTGTCAACTTTTTTCAAGTGATTTTCTGATTTTATAATTCGTCAAATTCTTTTGGATCAACATCTTTGAAACTTAAGATCCACGCATTCATTTCATCTGAATCATTCAAGATATTGATATCTTCACCGATTTTATCATTAACAGAAGAAACTGTACCCGTTAGCGGGCTGGCAAATTCATTGACCGCTTTTTCCGCTTCAACTTCGATCAGAGGTTCATCTTTTTTTAGCGATTGTCCTGCTTTTGGCAGATTGGCAAACGTGATGTCTCCAAGTTCTTCTTGCGCTTCATTTGTCAAACCAACACAGTATTCTTTTCCATTAAATAAGATCCAAAGGTTGTCCTTTTTCTTCAAATGCTTGCCTGCCATTTTATATCAGTTCTCCTTCATAAATTTTTTCATTGAATCCAATTGCAACAAGCTGGTCCTCTCGTAAGATCAGTGGTCGCTTGATCAGCATACCATCTGTCGATAAGACTTGGCTCGCTTTTGAAGCCGTAAACTCGCCTACTTGATCTTTCAGTCCAAGTTCCCGATATTTCATCCCGCTTGTGTTGAACAGGCGACGGATTGGTACTTGACTCGTTTCTAGCCAAGTCTCAATCGTTGAGGCCTTCGGTACTTCTTTGATCATATCAACGGTTTGATAACTAACGCCATGCTGGTCTAACCACGCTTTGGCTTTTTTGCATGTTGAACATTTCGGGTACCAGTAAAAGGTGTACAATTTTCTTACCTCCTTGAAGATCTTGCAGGTGCTTCATTTTGGTATCTCATCGATAATATCAACCCGATACCGATCATGTTCCCTAAAATCGAGGATCCTCCCTGACTAATGAAAGGCAATGGGATCCCTGTTAAAGGAAGTAATCCGATATTTGCTCCAATATTCTCAAAGACATGGAACAGCAGCATCATGATCAAACCGCTTGCGATATAGGCGTAAAATTCATTATTCGTATCGAAACACACCCGAATCATACGATAGATTAAAATAAAATACAAGAAAATGACGAATGCACCACCGATAAAGCCGAAGTTTTCACCGATAACGGTAAAAATCATATCGGACTCACGAACAGGCACATAGATATTGCTTACGTTGAATCCTTTACCAAACAAGCCACCGGTACCAATTGCCAAAAGTCCTTGGGCCGGCTGATAACTCATTCCTGACGTATCATGGAAAGGGTCCAGCCATGAATCAATACGTGCAAACTGATAAGATTTGAATCCAACTTTATAAAGCAAGTCTCTTCCGCCTTCAGTCGTAACCAAGAAGATCGTTCCTGCTCCAACGACTACTGCCAAGATTACTACAGGTGCGATGATGCGCCAAGAGATTCCAGACATCAGGAAAATCCCGCCAAAGATCGCAAGAAAGACAAGCATCGTTCCAAAGTCATCTTGGGCCATGATCAATGCTAAAACCGGTATTGTCACGATCAAGAGCTTCCCAATCAGCCAAAAGTCCGATTTCATCGTCCGTTCTTTTACTTGCGTATTATGTTTAGTTACGATCAGTGCCATCATCAAGATGTACGCAATCTTCATCAACTCTGCTGGCTGGAAAGTAAACGCACCGAATCGAAACCAGTTTTTAGACCCTGTTGAAGCAGCTAAATTCTGATCATAGAATTTGAGCAAGAGTCCCATTACCACTAACCCCAAACCATAAAGGTAAGGAGTCAGTTTCCAGATCCATTTGGAATTCAAATGCATGATGACAACGATTGCTGCCGCTCCAACTAAATACCAGACAACTTGCATCCCTACGCCTTTCAAGACTGCTGGATTGTTCGGATCATGGCTAAGTGCTACATATAATGAGAGCAGACCAATCAAACATAACAGAAAGACTGGTAAAATCACGCCATAATCAATACGATTATCGTTCGAAGCTTTTAATTTTTTTTCCATGTTTCATCCCTTTTCTTAAAAACCATACTGCTGATTATTATAGCGGTCCAGTTAGATAATGGAAAGTCTTTCCATAGACATTTGGGAAAAATTAACTTTCCGTTTGTGCAGTTGCTTGAGCAAATGCAGTACAAAAGCCTACTGCTTATCTTTAGTGTATCATAGAACTTTTTTTGATACATGCAATTATCTACCAGCTGAGATTCTCCTCGCTGTGAGAAGTTTCTGTGCTTTCATTGTATCGAAGGATCTCTTCGGCAATCTCTAGCAGCTGATCAGAAACCAGATTGGTTCGTTGGATGAAATAAAAATATCGATGGAAATTCAACGGAGTCATTGGCACATTTTCTGGAACAGAGCGCTTAGACAAAATCGAGCGACCGATTCCTTCCTTCAGCAACGCAACAATTACATCGTTACTTTTCACGATCATCTTCTTATCTTGGATATTCATCTCTTCAAAATAACGCTGCGTGTAATGAAAAACACCAGAGTTTGCTTCTCTTACAAGCCACAATTTGCTTTTTGGGTCCCCAGCGATGACTAGCTGGTCTTCCATCAAAGAGTATCTTTGTACGCCGGAAGTCTCTAATGGCTTTTCGATAAAACCAAAATCGGATTCATGTTTCGCTACTTGTTCTAATGATTCATGAGAATTCGCGATTTCGATCTCAAAATGCACTTTAGGAAACCTTTTGATCAGATGTTTCATCAACTGAGGCAAAAGATAGACAGCAAAGGTGTGGGAAGCAACGATCCGACATACTTCTTCTTCATTTTGTTCATTGAGCAATTTTTGCTGAGTTTCTTCCCATTCTTCTAACAAAACCAGTGTCCGTTCATATAATAAGTCGGCTTGCTTAGTTGGAAGCATCTCTTTTCTTCCGTTACGTTGAAAAAGATCGATATTCAATTCCCGCTCCAACTGTTTGATTTGATTCGAGACTGCTGGTTGAGATAAAAACAGTACTTCTGCTGCTCTGGAAAAATTTCTTGTTTCATATACTGCTCGAAAAGTCGTTAATAACTTAAACATGGCACCACTTCCATAACTTTTTATGATAATTACTATAAAAACTATTTGATTTAAATATACAAAAAACCATCTATAATAGAAATGTACAACAAAACAGTTGCTGATCCAACTAGTAACTTAGATGAAGACAATCAGCTGTCTGCTTGCTCGTAATCATACATTCCTATTCATTTTACAATGTATTCGTTCATCTTGGTACTAAAATCTATTAAATAAAAAGGAGAATATTATATATGAAGAACTTTTTGAAAATTATTCCGATCCCGATCTGCGGGTTGATCCTTGGGTTAGCTTCCCTTGGAAATCTGTTTAAAGACTATCACCATGTTGCTTTAGGCAATCTAACTGGCGGTATCTCTATGATTCTTATGATATTCATTTTTGTTAAATTGTTTATCTTATTCGAACACACGAAACAAACGTTGCATGATCCAATCATCGCCTCCGTTTCACCAACTTTTACGATGTCACTCATGGTTATTTGTACTTATTTTGTTTCATATGAAAGTATTGCACCAATTGTCAAATTCATTTGGCTGTGCGCTGTTATCTTCCAAGTGATCCTTGTCTTTTATTTCAATTATCACCATGTTATCAAAGCTGATCTTTCAATTGAAGCAATTTATCCAAGCTGGTTTATCATTTACGTTGGATTTGGGGTCATCACTGTAACTGCCGGGAACTTCTTCCCACTTATTGGAAAAATTTTCTTTTGGATTTCATTGATCTGCTATGCGTTTTTATTGCCGATCATCATCAAACGTGTCTTTTTCGTAAGAAATATGGCTCATCCGACACGTCCGCTGATTACGATCGTTGCAGCACCTGGTTCTCTTTGCCTAACAGGTTATCTTAAAAACTTTGCTGAACCTAATTTTTATCTTGTCGTAGCATTGTTCGCTTTATCTCAAGTATTGTATTTCGTTGTGCTGTCTATGCTTCCACGTTTGTTCAAGCTTCGTTTTTATCCAAGCTATGCAGCCTTTACATTCCCGCTTGTTATCTCTGCAACAGCTATATTTACTACTGTTCATTACTTCAACAGTTTAGGTATCTATAGTAGCGTATTGGATTTCTTAAAAGTTGCGGAATGTCTGTTTGCAAGTGTAGTTGTCTTCTACGTTCTTGCTCATTACGTACGTTTCTTAATTAAAGAACATAGCAAACATGGAAAATTTGTTTCTAAAAAAATCGCTTAATAATCGATTCAATAGGTTGTGAAAAAGCTGTTCTGCATCAAGTAATAAGAACGGCCAAACAAAAACAGCTGTTCATGTTTTTGTACTGGTTGGGCTTATTACCGCAGATGCAAGCTTTTGAACACCGTTTATTCGAAACAAGAGGTCGTACAAGACTTTTGTCACGACCTCTTGTTCTTTTGTCAAAATACTGGTTTAGTGCTACTATGTTCGAGTATGCTTTTAGTATTTATTGACGAAAGGAACCGATCAAATGAAATCATTGTCACATCCAATAAAATCTGTAAAGGATTCAGCGGTCCGCGAAATCTTACCCGGTTTACTGCTTTCTTTTGCCATCGCTGCCTTCAGCAGGCTTCTTGCTATTTATCTGCCACAGTTAGGTGGAGCGACTATTGCTATTTTATTGGGTATTTTATTAGGAAATACTTTTTTTAAACAGCCTGTTCTAGCAATCGGCACAAAATTTGCTGAAAGCAAACTATTAGAATTCTCTGTTTTTTTACTAGGTGCAACTGTCACAGCTCAAACGATTGCTCAAATTGGTGTAAAAGGAATTGTTTTTGTGTTACTGCAAATGTCAGTCACTATCATCGGTGCTTACTTGATTGGTAAAAAACTGCAATTCAGCGATACTTCTTCTTTGATGATGGCTGGAGGAAACGCTGTTTGTGGTTCTTCTGCTATTGCTTCAATCGCCCCTTCCATCCATGCGAAAGAGGAAGAAAAAGGACAGATCATCACACTAGTCAATCTACTGGGTACTGTGATGATGTTGACTCTCCCTTTTCTTGGATTACAGTTGTTTGGTGGAAATCTCATTGAAAAAAGTGCACTTTTGGGTGGTACACTCCAATCTGTTGGTCAAGTAGTCGCTGGGGCAAGCTTACTTGACAATTCTGTTGTCGAATTCGCCATGCTATTTAAGATTCTACGTATTATGATGCTCGTTGTTGTTGTCTATCTGTTTGAAAAATTCATGCACAAGAAACAACCAGCTCTGTTTGAAACGCCAACTGATACGCAGAAAAAACGAAAATTACCGCTTCCTTGGTATGTATTAGGGTTTGTGATCTTTTGTTTGGTCAACAGCTTGTTTTCTTTACCTGTAGTTATTGACCAATCGGCACATTTTATCAGCAGCTGGTTTGAGATCACTGCTTTAGCGGCAATTGGTCTGCGTTTAGACTTTGCAAAATTCATGAAAGAAGGTACACGCTTCTTATCTTATGGATTAGCTGTCGGGCTTCTCCAAACAGTGATGGCTTTACTATTTATTTGGCTGATCAAAGTTTAGAATGAACATGAAAAAACAGTTGTGATTCTCGCATGGAACAATGTCCGAATCACAACTGTTTTTAATTTTGCAGATATCCTTCTAACAACAACAATTGGCGTTTGATTTCAACCCCATCTATTGCGTTTCCCATATATCCTGTCAGTTTTCCATTTTGCCCGATCACTCGATGACAAGGAATAACGATTGGCAATGGATTGGTTCGATTTGCCTGCCCAATCGCTCGCACAGCTTTCGGACTATCAACAGCAACGGCTACTTCTTTATACGTTCGGATTTCTCCATAAGGAATGGTCGACAAAGCTTTCCAGACATTTTGCTGAAAAGGCGTACCTCTCTTTATAGATAAAGGAACATCAAATTCTTTTCTTTTTCCCGCAAAATATTCTTCAAACTGTTCTTGTGTGCGCGTTAAAATTCGCTGATTCGCTGATTCGCTTTCTGAAATTGGCTGAAAAGATACAGCAGTCAATCCGGATTCATCTGCATCTAACCATAAAAAGCCGATAGGTGTGTGTATTTTCATTTTGTTTGCTCCTAGTCAATAGACTGGAACTTCCTCCTTTTTCTCTATCCAAAACTACTTGCCAACTAATAAAAATTGTTCTTAAAAGTTTGATAAACCGAGGAAACATGGTAAACTAAATACGTTAGTTTACAAAAAGAATACCTGTTCTTTTACGTAAAATCAAATTTTAAAGGTGTTATTTAAGGTTTATTAAATTTTGAATGTAAACCATATATAAACATACGATTGAAAGGATAGAAACGATGAAAGTATCAATTGTTGTCCCATGTTTTAATGAAGAAAAAACTGTTCCTCTTTTTTTTGATGAGGTTGAAAAATTCAAAGGTGCCCATGAGTTCGAATATTTGTTTATTGACGACGGATCAAAAGACGGTACGTTAGCAGCAATCAAGAAGCTAGCCTCAGCTTATCCTTATGTCCGCTTTGTCTCATTTTCCAGAAATTTTGGGAAAGAAGCGGCTCTGTACGCTGGATTGCAAGCTTCTACAGGAGATTTAGTGACCGTGATGGATGTTGATCTGCAAGATCCGCCCGAACTGCTTCCTGAGATGATCAACCGGATCACTACTTCTGATATCGATTGTGTCGGCACCCGGCGTTCGACTCGTGAAGGCGAGCCTGCGATACGCAGTTTCTTTGCGAAAAAATTCTACCAGTTGATCAATAAAATCAGCGATACAGAAATGGTCGATGGCGCTCGTGATTTCCGCTTGATGACTCGTCAAATGGTGGATGCCGTCCTAGAATTAACAGAATACAACCGATTTTCAAAAGGATTATTTAGCTGGGTCGGATTTAAAACAGAATATATTTCTTATGAAAACCGCGAACGTGTGGCTGGCGAAACATCTTGGTCCTTCTGGAAATTATTCAACTACTCGATTGATGGTATCGTGAACTTCTCGGATGCACCGTTAACGATTGCTTCATTTATCGGCGCTTTGTCTTGTGTCGGTTCTGGTATTGCAATTTTGTTCATTATTTTGCGGGCATTGTTGTTTGGTGATCCTACATCAGGATGGCCTTCCATGGTCTCGATCTTCCTGTTCATTGGTGGAATCCAATTGTTATGTCTTGGAATCATCGGGAAATATATTGGGAAAATCTTCTTAGAAACGAAACAGCGTCCTGTTTATATCATAAGAGAAACAGAAAAAGTGAAGCCAAATGAATTGAAGCCTCACCAATAATATACGTCAAATGAAGTAAACATTTTTTTAAATGAAAAAGGACTGTGACAAAAGTCTTGTCACAGTCCTTTTTTCCGAATAAATGGTGTTCCAGAAGTAGCTTCTTCGGAAATAAGCCGAAATTTCACAAAAATTTGAGAAGCAATTTTCGTAAATTCCTTCTTATTTCTTGAAGCTGACCACTTCTATCACAACCTCTTTCATATCTTATTACTTCTTCATTGCTGCTTTTAGTGCTGCTGCTAATGGGCTTTCTTCTGGTTCTTCTGCTTGTGCATATTTTTTCAGCAAGCGTCGTTCTTCATGTTTGGTCATTTTCTTCTTCTGCTCTTTTTTATCAAGCAATTTTTCTGTCGTTCCATCGTATTTACAACGGAAATAAGCACCGTTTTTACCTTCGATGATTTCCATTTTCCGGTGACATTGCGGGCATCGATGATTAGAGACTTTTGGATCTTTTCTTCTGCGGTAGTTGCAATCTGAATTGGTGCAGACATAGATTTTGCCGTCACGTGTGTTTTTCTCGCGCAGATTGGCCCCACATTCTGGGCATTTCTTTTGGGTAATCGAGAAATCTTGATATTCTTGTTTGCTTGATTTGATCTCATTCACCAAGCGTTTTGTTTCTTTTTCGATTCCATTCAAGAAGGTTCCTGCTTGTTTCTTTCCTGCAGCAATAGCTTCAAGGTCTTTTTCCCAGCTTTCTGTCAAATCTGGTGTTACTAAAGAGGGATTTACCAATACTAATAATTGCTTACCTTTAGGAGATACTTGCAGTCCTTGAGGGGTACGTTCCATCAGTTCAGATTTGATTAGTTTCTCGATAATCTCTGCACGCGTAGCTGGGGTTCCCAGACTGTATTTTTCCATTTGACCAAGCAAGCTTGCTTCTGACAATGGTTTAGGCGGTGCAGATAGTTCTTTTTTGATGGCGAAATCGGGATTGATTCTCATTCCTTTTTCCCATTTGACTGTTTCCGTCTCAGTTTCAGTTTCGCCTTTCCATCCTGCTTGGACGACACGATTTTGCCGAAAAATGAATCGTTCTTTACCAAATTCAACCGTAACTTTTGTTTGGCTGACTTTATGGGGTTGAGCAAACAGTCCTAAAAAACGAGAGACAATCATTTGATAGATTTTTTGCTCTTCATTACTTAATTTTTCATAACGTGCTCTGTTTTCAGTTGGCAAAAGTGCATGGTGATCGGTCACTTTACTGTCTTGGAATACTTTTGTCTGTTGGACGATGGCTCCGTTTTTCAAATACTGCTTGACCTCAGGAGCAAAGTCGCTGACTGCTTGCAATCGTTCTTTCATCGTACTTTTCATGTCATTTGTCAGATATTTGCTGTCTGTACGCGGATAAGTAACGATCTTATGGGTCTCATACAAACTTTGTACAAGACTTAATGTTTTCTTTGCAGAATAGCCATAGCGTTGATTGGCTTCTCTTTGGATCTCTGTTAAATCATAAGGCAATGGCGCAGATTCCGTTTTTAATTTTTCTTGGACTTCTGTGACAGTTCCTTTGCTTGTACTGATCAATTGAACAAGTTTTTGTGCTTCTTCTTGTGTTTTTAAAGCAAATTGATTTTTTTGAAGCATTTTGGCTTGTTCTTTTCCAGCTTGCAACGTGATCGTGAAATACGTTTGTGGACGGAACTGCTCGATTTTCTTTTCTTGGTCTCTCACTAATGCTAGTGTCGGTGTCTGCACACGGCCTGCTGATAAATTATCCGCGTACTTCACAGTTAAGGCTCTGGTCACATTCAATCCTACCAGCCAGTCCGCTTTTGCCCGGGCAAGAGCAGATTCATACAATGCATCATATTCTTTCGCAGGTCTTAGTTGCTTGAATCCAGTTTTGATTGCTTTATCTGTTTGAGAAGAGATCCATAACCGCTTCACTGGTTTATTGAAATGCACATACTCTAAGATCCAGCGAGCAACAAGTTCCCCTTCTCTTCCGGCATCTGTCGCAATGACTGCTTCTGAGACATCTTTTCGCTGAGCCAGCTGCTTGATTGCTTTTAATTGATGTCCTGTTTTAGGAAGTGGTTTGATTCCTAGTTTTTTAGGGATCATTGGCAACGTGTCCATTTGCCAGCTCTGCCATTCCTTATTCAGATCTTCCGGCATTTTCAATCCTAATAAATGACCAAGGGCCCAAGTAACGATCACCTTGGGTCCTTCATAATAATTTTTGTGCTTTTGATTAGCACCAAGCACCTTGCTTAGGTCTTTTGCAACGCTTGGTTTTTCCGCTAGAATTAGTTGTTTCATAAAATTCCTTTCTGCTTTCTACTGTGATGGGCTGATGATTTTTCAACAACGCAAGTCCCTTGTATTGCTGTAAATCATCGTCACACTCTTCACACCAGCGCTCATCTCCGTCATTCCAAAAGGCGCTGAGAAAGTTACTTTTTGCATTGATATATTCATAATTTTGATGGATTTCGTTCCATTGTTTTTCGTACGCTTGTCGTGCTTCTTCGAAAGACTCGAATGTTTCTTCTTCTTCAATATCTTCTTCCCAGTCTTCAAAAAACCACCAAGGCTCATTGTCCCCGAACATGGTAATTACTTGATACATACTCGTGCTCCTTCTTTCAGCTTTTCTAGACTCATCTTAGTCACTTTTCAAGAAAGTTGCAAGAATTTTCTCTTATAAAAGGGTCATTTAATGAACATCTTAAAATTGTTACAAATGAATCTGATTGTTTAAGGCAAAGTAGCGATAAAGTCATTGATCATCCAAAAATAGCTGTCTTCTGGATCGATTGTTGGTTCTTTTGTAAAGTATCCTAAAAAACGTAAGGAAAGATAACCGTGGATCATACTACGAAGTTCCCTGCTTCGATGAACTTTTTCTTCTTTCGTTAATTGAAAAGCCTCAAATATCTGCAAAATGATCTGATTCGTTTCATGGATTCCATCTAATAAAACAGCTTCATTGGTATGCGGTACACTGATCAGTAACTCATACACTGCTTGATTTGAAAAAGCAAAGGATCGATAAGTTTCTGCATAGATCTGCAGTGCTTCCTGACCACTTTTTCCCACAAGAGCCCGTCGCAGCTGGTCATTAAGTTCCTGCAGAAGTTTCGCTGTTAGCGCTGTTTTGACATCACGAATATTTTTGAAATGGTTATACAGCGAGGGAGCCTTGATATCCAAGCGTTTGGCTAAATGCTGAAAGGTTATTTGCTGAACATCCATCTCTTCTGCTAGTTCTCGAAAGCAGTCGATGATTTTCTCTTGAGACAGATTTCTTTTTTTCATTTCCATGTTTCCTCTCATAAAATAAATCCTTCACTCTTTCAGTTTACCACGAAAAAGAAAGAGAAAAAAGAGACTTTCATTGATAAACTACATATTGTAGTTTATAATAAAGAGCTGTAGATGAAAATTTTCAGAAAGAAGGAGTCTAATTGGCTGCAAGAATAAAGGAAAAATTATTTAGGAAAAGAGAAACTTGGGAACAAAACTTGTTTGTCTTATGGTTTGGAACATTTATGGCTGGTATCGGATTTAGTTTAGTCATGCCTTTTATGTCACTTTACATAGATACGTTAGGTAATTATAGTACGTCACAATTGAACTTTTGGAGCGGATTGACTTTTTCATCTACTTTCTTGGTGACTACGCTTATCTCTCCTTGGTGGGGAAAATTAGCCGACCAAAAAGGAAGAAAATTGATGCTGTTGCGTGCTTCATTAGGAATGGCAATCGTCATTTCTTTGATGGGTTGCGTGACTAGTGTGTATCAATTAGTCGCATTGCGTCTGCTTCAAGGGATTTTTTCTGGTTATATCAGTAATGCCACTGCCCTTGTCGCAACTGGGACGCCAAAAGAAAAAAGTGGTCAAGTTCTTGGAACCTTAGCAACTGGTTCTGTTACAGGAACATTACTTGGACCGCTTCTTGGCGGGATCTCTGCTTCAGCGTTTGGCTATCGCCCTACCTTTTTCATTACAGGGATCATCTTATTTTTCGTCTTCTTGTTGAGTCTGTTTTTCGTCCATGAAAAATTTGTCCCAGTGAAAAAAGAAAACATGGTTTCTGCCAAACAGATTTTCAAAGACTTGAAATATCCACACGTCGTCATCGGTATGTTCGTCACAACGATGATCATCCAAGCATCCAACAATTCCATTAGTCCAATCATCAGTCTGTACATTCGCCAATTGCTGCATGGACATGGGAATATTACGTTGATCAGCGGAATCATTGCTTCGATACCTGGGATTGCCACTTTGATAGCCGCTCCAAGATTTGGTCGCTTAGGTGACAAGATTGGGAGTGAAAGAATACTTGCGATTGGTTTGGGTTTTGCGATTCTGGTTTATATCCCAATGGCATTCGTCACGAATGTTTGGCAATTAGCTGCCTTACGTTTTTTGATTGGTATCTCTGATGCTTGTCTGCTCCCTGCTGTCCAAGCATTGATCACAAAATATTCGCCTCATCAAGCTGCTGGACGGATCTTCAGTTATAACCAATCTTTCCAAGCAACTGGTAACGTAGTAGGGCCTATGATCGGCTCCAGTGTTTCCAGTGCATTTGGTTATCGTGGCGTCTTTCTTTCGACTTCTCTTCTTGTTTTGGTCAACTTCTTGCTTGTACGACACAATACACAAGAGATCCATCAGCAAGAAACTGCAGAAGAAAAAGCTTCAGGAGTCTCCATAGCTTCAGGGCACTCTCCTTCTCATAGACAATAAGCGTAAATGAAAAACACTGCTTGAACAGTTGTCACAGACTGTCCTTGCAGTGTTTTTGTTTAGGCCTGTTTTTTCAAGAACTCAGATAAGAGGAATAATCCCTTTTCCAAGGTTTCTTTTTTACAACAGTAACCTAGTCGGGCATGCTTCGGTAAATCAAAGGCACTTCCTGGTACTAATAGTACTCCTGTTTCTTCTAATAAATTGATACAAAATGTCTGGTCATCTTCTTCGATGGCTAATTTAATGAAAGAAGTAGAGACGTAATTGGGAGCGACAAGTTCAACTTTCGGTTCATTGGCTACCCATTGTTTTAAAATCACAAGGTTCTCTGTAATGATCTTTTTGTTTCGCGCCAATATTTTTTCTTTATTCTTCAATGCATGTACAGCAAGATCATCTGACAGGACTCCGCCGCAAATCATCGTGTAGTCTCGATACTTTCGAAAAACTTCTGCCAACTCAGGTCCAGTAGCTGTCCAGCCAATACGAATACCTGGAATGGAGTAGGTTTTGGATAGGGAATTGGTTGCTATACCTTTTTCATAGACATCTACGATCGACAAGAATTCACCTTTATCCGTTAAAGGCGCATATACTTCATCTATCAATACATATGCATCTACTGTACGAGCAATTTCTGCGATTTTTTCTAAAGTTTTCCGATCTAGCAATGTGCCTGTAGGATTGTTTGCACTATTCAAACAGATGATTTTTGTTTCAGGTTTGACTAAGGCTTCTAGCTGTTCTAAATCAAACTGCCAATCTTCTTCTTCCTTCAAATGAACAAAGTCAACAGCGGCACCTAAAGATTTGGGGATGTCATATAATTGCTGATAAGTAGGAAGCATCGAAACAACATGGTCTCCTGCTTCCACTAACGCGTATAGAGCTAAAAGATTAGCACCAGTCGCTCCATTCGTTTGTAAGATGTTTTCCGGATCGACGGTTTGATAAAGAGAAGCGACTTCTTGTTTGAAAACATCTGATCCTTCGATCCAGCCATAGTCCAATGGTTCGTTTTTGCGTTTTTCGAAAAATTCACTTACGCTAGTCCCATCTAAGCCAACGAGTTCGTCTAATGTCAATGCTTCGATCGAGCTTTGTGCAATATCATATACCGCTTTCTTTTCCCATTTATTTAGCCATTCTTCTACACCGAAATTTGCGATTTTCATGTTTCTTTCCCCCTTATATCTTGATCCAGCCTACAGCAAGCAACCCGATTGAAAGCAGTGCGGCCACACAAATCAGCCCAATCATTACTTTTTCTTTTCCCGTAATTTGATGTTTGGTTTCACGACAAGCGATCCAGTAGAAGCAAAAACCAGGAAGATAGGCAATACTACATAAAAGGACATAAGAAAATCCTGCTAAAATGATGCCCATCAATTCAAAAACTACAGCAATCCCACCGATCACTACTTGTTTTTTGATTCCTTCTTTTAAAGAAAACTGGACTTGATAGATCCCGACAAGTAGATAACAAATCAAAATTGCCGCTGTACATAAAGAATAGGCAAATTGATAGGCATAATCAGTAACTAAGAAAGTCAATAAGAATAGATTAGTCAAGATTGCAGTAACAACTAACGAATAAGTTGGGGCATTTTTTTTATTCGTTTTTCCCCAACCTTTCGGCAACAGACCGTCTCGAGCCATCAACATCGTTGTTTCTGCTGGGAGCATCGTCCAAGACAACCAAGAACCAATGATCGAAATAATCAAGCCGATATTGATCAGCGCTGCTCCCCAATTTCCCACGATTCCTTTTAAAATATTTGCCATAGCAGGTTGTGAAATAGTTGCTAACTCTTCTTGAGATAAGACGCCGTATGGCAAGATCGAAGCAAGGATATAGATAAACAATAAACAAAGCAGACCAATGATCGATGCTTGCTGGGCTTCTGAACGTTTCTTCGCGCGGTTGGCTAAAACACTTGCGCCTTCGATCCCTACAAAGACCCACATCATAACCATCAAACAACCTTTAATCTGCAACCAGATCGTTCCTTGCTGCCCTGTTCCATTCACTAGATTATCAGATACGTTACCCCAAAAATCAGCAGTGAATATATTCACTTTAAATGCGATAAATACAAATATTAAAAATAGGAATAATGGCACTAATTTACAGATCGTCACGATTGTATTGATGACGCTCGCTCCTTCAACTCCATTGTTTACTAATAAAGTCAGACCCCAAATAAAAATACTTGCAAATAAAATAGAAGGAACATTTTGTCCACCTTTGAATATCGGGAAAAATTCTCCCATGGCGCTCATCAGCATCGTTGCAAAAGCAACATTTCCCAGCCACGCAGACAACCAGTAACCCCAACCACTGATGAAGCCACCTAATTTACCAAATGAAGCTTCCGCGTAACCGAAAATACCACCATCTAGATCTGGACGTTTTTCTCCTAAATGATTCAGCGATAATACCAAAGCTAAAATACCAATCCCAACGATTATCCATGAAAGGATCGCTGGCCCTGGAGCTGCAGAACTAGCCAGATCACTTGTGATCCCAAACACACCGCTTCCGATTGACGAACTGACAACCAGAGCAACCAGTCCCCATTTGCTAATACCCGTCGATTTCTTTTCCATTTCCATCACCCTCACTTATAAAATTGAACAAATCACTTGCAAAAGATTCCCTTCTATTTTGCAACTGCTCTTGCTTAACAAAAAGCAACTTTATTCATATTATTGGATATTATGAACTTTTTACACAAGTATTTCAAGTATAAAATGAATAAAAATTAATTTTATTGCAAAAAAACAGCTATGCTATCCAAAAGAAAAGGTGTTTCTTTTGTTAGCCATAGCTGTTTTGATTCATTTAATATCGCTTAAACGTATTGTAAAACTTTTGTTTCTTGATATGCGTGGTCGATCAAACCACCACCCAGACATTCCATTCCATCATAAAATACAACTGCTTGTCCAGGAGTGATTGCACGTACAGGTTCGTCGAATACGACTTCTGCACGATTATCATCCAATAAGCGAACTGTCACAGGAACGTCTTGCTGACGATAACGGAATTTCGCTGTACACTTGAATTCTTTTGGCATTGGTTCATTCGTCGTAAAGTGGATTTCACTTGCATCCAAGCTTGTGGCATACAATGCAGGATGATGGAACCCTTGCCCCACATATAATGTGTTTGTCGCTAGATCTTTTCCTACAACAAACCAGGGTTCTTGCGAATCTCCTCCGCCACCGATCCCTAGTCCTTGACGTTGACCAATCGTATAATACATCAAGCCAGCATGTTGTCCTTTGACTTCACCATCAAGAGTGACCATATTTCCTTTTTTTGCTGGCAGATAGTTGCTCAAAAATTGTTTGAAGTTCTTTTCACCAATAAAGCAGATTCCCGTTGAATCTTTTTTCTTAGCAGTCGCAAGGCCTGCGCGTTCAGCAATTGCCCGTACTTCTGATTTTTCCATGCCGCCTAGAGGGAACATCGTTTTTGAAAGCTGTTCTTGTGATAATTGGCTAAGGAAGTAAGTTTGATCTTTATTATTGTCTACTCCACGAAGCATGTGGACCACGCCGTTTTCATCGCGAGTGACTTGCGCATAATGTCCAGTAGCTACATAATCGGCGCCAAGATCCATTGCATAATCCAAGAATGCTTTGAATTTGATTTCTTTGTTGCACATCACGTCTGGGTTAGGTGTACGTCCTGCGCGGTATTCGGCTAGGAAATATTCAAATACACGATCCCAATATTCTTTTTCAAAATTCACAGAGTAATAAGGAATCCCGATTTGAGCAGCTACTTTCGCTACATCCTTATAATCTTCCGTGGCCGTGCATACACCGTTTTCGTCCGTGTCATCCCAATTTTTCATGAATATTCCGATCACGTCGTATCCTTGTTCCTTTAACAAAAGTGCTGTTACAGATGAGTCGACACCGCCGCTCATCCCTACGACAACGCGTGTTTTGCTGTTGTCTGTCATGATATCACCATCATTTCAATTAGATTCTGAAACATCTACGAGTTGAAGGTCGCAACTTTTCAGTATTTTACATTATACGTCATATTTCTGAAAATTTCATCCCTTAATTATCAAGTCGTAAAAATACTGTTCTACTGGACCTATTCAGTACACAAACATGATAGTCAACCAAAAAATCACTCATCTTTTGAGCATTCGATATAAAAAATTGGCATACTCATAAAAAGGGCCAGCCTTTCGGCAATAAGGAATAATTTTATAAATTGTGAAAAACTATTTTTCAAAATTGCTTCTTATCGCTTAAAGCTGCACGTCTCATTTACAACCTTTTCTTTTTAGATGTTATGAGTTGCTCAGATAAGTGATTTTGTTTACTCTAAGAAAAAAGGGAGGCAAAAGATACATGAATTACTTTATCAGTGATATGCACTTTTTCCATGAACGCTTATTAGGAAAAAACGACTTTGCTCCGCGGCTCTTTGCAAATGTGGATGAAATGAACCAACAGTTGATCACTAGCTGGAATGCAGTAATAAAAGAAACCGACCATGTTTATCATCTAGGCGACCTTGCTATGCATCCGCAATATGAAAAAGCAAATGCAGAAATTTTGGAACTGGTCACTCAACTGCAAGGAACAATCCACTTGATCAAAGGGAACCATGACAGTCGCGCTTTTTTCCGTTATTTAGAAAAAAATGATCCTAGGCTTACTGACGGAAGTCCCAAATTTTATTTTTATGATGTAGGTGCCATCGTTAAATTCGACCATCAACAATATTACTTGACTCATTATCCGATGTTGCTCGGGCCTAACGACACTATCCGCAATCTTCATGGACATATCCATCATTACAGCGTACCTATCGAGAACGATGTCAATGTAGGCGTAGACGCACCGGAAAGAGAACTCTTAAAGGAAAAACTACCATTTGGCACTCCGTTATCTGAGCAACAAATCAAAGAAATCTATGAAGCAAAGAGGAAGTACGATAGGTCGTGAAAAAACTGCCCTATATCAAGTATTAAACAAATAAAGATAATTACTCATATTTTTCATTTGAGTAGGCTTATTGCCACAGGAACATTAGGATCAGAAATGGAGTTGTAACAAGACTTCTGTCACAACTCCATTCCATACTATTCGTCTTTTTGCTCATGGTGTTCTTTTACCAGTTTTTTCTGTAATTCTTTATCATAATTTCGGGCAGCTGACGTTAAAAATAAAACGATTCCGCATAATAAAATCCCGATTCCGGAAAACAAGAACATTTTTTCTACCCCTAAACGATCAGCTAATGGTCCTGCAAATAATAATCCAATTGGACCTGCCAGGTTCATCAAAGAGTTGAAGTTCCCTAAGACACGACCTAAAACATTCGATTCATAACTCTGCTGGATCATTGCCATCAGCAGTGTATTGAAATATGGCGTTGCACAACCTGCTCCTGCATTCAAGATAAGAAAGTACAAGAACCCTTGACTATCGTTTGGAACCAATCCGCTTGCACCGATCGTCAGGCCCATAATGATGTAGGCTATAATAATAGGTTTCATTCGGTCTTTCCATGTTCCTATAAAACTGATCAGTGCACCGCCTAAGAGCATTCCGACTGCGTAGACTACTTCCACTGCTCCCGCCTGTCCAACGGAACCACCAAAGTAATCTAGCGTCATCAATGGATACAGACTGATTGCTGGCATGAACAACAGCATCACAAATGCACCATTGATCGTTATGTACCATAACCCTTTATTATCCATCAATTGCTGCAGCCCAAATTTTGCATCTTTAAAAATAGTAAGCGGAACTTCCAATATTTCAGGAGAAACTTTTGGGATCTTCACAAAAATCAATAAGCCGACACCAAAAACTGCCCCCAATACATCTAATAAAATAAGGTAATTGACAGGAACGACTGAAAACAAAGCCGCACCTAGAGCTGGCGCAATGATGAAATTCGCTGATTGGACCATTCCTAACTGTCCATTCGTCCTTGTTATGTGAGAAGATGGAACGATTGTCGGCATAATCGACTGGATCGTTGGCATTTGGAATGTTTGTGCGACCGAACGCATAAACAAAGACACAAAAACTAGCCAAATCGGGAAGGATTCTGAAATCGTTCCGACTACTGCTAAAATAAGCGCGAAAATCGCTACAATAATATCCGTGACAATCAAAAGAGCTTTTTTATCCCAGCGATCCACTAGCGGTCCTACAAATGGGCTTAGTAAAACCATGGGAATCATTCCTAGTAAAGTAGCAAAACTCAAAATTGTCGCCGAACCGGTTTCTCTTGTCAAATACCAGATGATCGCATATTGGACGACCATACTAGTGATTCCTGACAAAAACTGTCCCGATAAAAAGAACAAATAATTTCTCTTCCAATTCGTTAAAACGACCGACTGTTCATTTTCCATAAACATCCCTCTTTTCTTTTTCATTTTGTATAGCGTTTGCACAACAATCATTATACGGGATTCTTTTTTCAAAAAATACCTTTTTCCCTAAATAACAATCGTTTCAATTTAAATTTCTTTACTTAGAAACAATAAATCAGCAAAATATTAAAAATAACAACATGTGTTAAATTTAAAAATAAAAAAGACAACTAATTTGCGTCGTCCTTACAAAGTTAGTCATCTAACAATAGGCCGTTTCAAAACTAGTTGTCTTTTTATATCCACAGATCATTCGACTTTTTCGAATAACCCACGGCTAATCATCCCATCCATCAGAAAATAAAATTTATCTTGGCTCATTTTCTGTTTTGGATCTTTGAAAATATTGACTGCTTTCAATCCATTTGCTGTAGTGATCGACATTTTCAATGTTTGAATATCTTTTGATACAGTGATTTTTAATTTGAATCCTTCTTTGCTTTGCGGCGTGGCATCTAATGGTCGGATCAATTGATAATTGCCTCCGTTTGTTTCTGTAAATCCATTATCGCGCAATGTATATCTTTTTGCATCAGGATGCAAACGATAGCTAATTGGTGCGCCCAGTACCGTTGCTGTTGTTTCAAATGCCATGATTTTCACCTCGATAAAATTAGTTTCTCTTTATTATAAAAGTTTATCCTGATTTTTACTAGGTTTTTCAGTTAAGTTCCCTAAAAAATGAAGGCGTTCTCTCAGACATCTGTTCATATAAGAATGACTTCACTAGTTATTTTTTGACAGCACGAACTAATTGATCAAGGAAATACTGGATGTCGTCTTCGGTATTTCCCAAACCAAAGCTGATACGGATGGATTCTTTTAGTATCGGTGTATCTTCTCCATACATTGCTTCCAATACGTGTGAAGGCTCGATATTTCCTGCTGTACAAGCTGAACCAGTAGAAATAGCGACCCCATTAAGATCAAGCTTCATCAGTAGCAAATCATTTGCTTCGCCAATTAAGCGAAGATTCAACACATGAGGGAGTTTATTCGTTAAATCACCATTTACTTGATAAGGGATTTCGTTTGCTTCTAATGTATCAAGAATCAATTGCTGGAATCCTTTATATTTGTTGTTACGTGCTTCACGTTCTTCAGGTGACAGCAGTTCAACTGCTTTTGCCATACCCCAGATCCCTGCTAAATTTTCTGTACCTGCACGCCGCTTTTCTTCCTGCTCCCCGCCTAAAAGCAATGCAGGGATATTTACTCCGTCTCGTTTATATAAGAAACCGACGCCTTTTGGCCCATTGATTTTATGAGCAGAGATACTTAATAAATCGATTCCTAATTCTTCTGGATGGATCGTTTGGTTTCCGTACGCTTGTACCGCATCTGTATGGAAATAAGCTGGATGATCCGCTAAAAGTTCACCGATTTCTTTGATTGGCATCAAATTTCCGATTTCATTGTTCCCGTACATCACAGAGACCAAGATCGTATCTTCTCGTAACGCTTTTTTGACCTCTTCGATCGACAGATTCCCTTTTTCATCTACAGGCAGATATGTAACGTCAAACCCCTTTGTCTCTAAATATTTCATGGTATTAAGAACAGCAGGATGTTCGATAGCTGTAGTGATTAGATGTCTGCCTTCTTTTTGACGCGAGAACGCTGTTTCTAAGATAGCTGTATTATCCCCTTCTGTTCCCCCACTGTTAAAGATGATCTCGTGAGGTTTTGCTTGCAGACTGTCTGCAATGATTTGTCTTGCTGTTTCCAATTTTTCATGCGCGTGGCGACCAAATCCATGTATGCTTGAAGGATTTCCAAACGTGTCTTGCATGATTGCCGTCATCGCTTCAATTACTTGTGGATGCATGGGGGTAGTTGCCGCATGATCCAGATAAATAGTTTTCACTTCATTCATCCCTTCCAAATTATTGCTAGGCACATTCTAGCATAAAATAGCGAACAAACCAAAGAAGAGCTCATTTTTGTCTAGAGGACGTTTCATGGGCATAGAAAAAAGGAGCTGTGACAAAAGTCTTGTCGCAGCTCCTTGAAGCTGCTCACTTCTGTCACAACTTCTTTCCCTCTTTTTTTTGTTTATTCGAATTCTTTTTCTTCCAGACGGAATAACGGACTCATCGGTGTATTTTCATGGATGCGTTTGACCGCTTCACCCATTAATTCTGAACATGTAACGATTGTTAAGTTTTCTGGATGACGATTTTCTTCTGTGAAAACAGAATCAGTGATACAAATATCTTTGATTGGTGCATTGTCTAAAATACTTTTCGCATGATCGGACAATAATCCATGTGACGCACAGGCATATACTTCTTTTGCGCCGTTTTCTTTTAATACATTTGCTGCTCGTGCAAGCGTTGCTCCTGTGTTCAAGATATCATCTACCATGATACATGTCTTTCCTTGAACATCACCGATCACATAACCACCCTCAGTTGAAGCATCATCTGCATGATCTACGATGGCTAATGTGCTGTTCAAATATTCTGAAAGACTACGTGCACGCTGAACACCGCTGTTTTTTGGCGAAACAACTACGATGTCATCTCCCGTCAGACCTAATTGACGGTAATAATGAGCAAACAACGGCATCGTAAATAAATTATCTACAGGAATATCAAAGAATCCTTGTACTTGAACCGTGTGCAGATCTAAAGTCAGTACTCGAGTTGCCCCTGCTTCTTCGATCAAGTTAGCGATCAATTTCGCAGTGATCGGTTCATGAGGTTTCGCCGTGCGGTCTTGCCTAGCATACCCATAGTAAGGCAATACGACATTGATCGTTTTCGCACTTGCTCGCTTCATTGCATCGATCATGATCAGTAGTTCCATATAGTAGTCATTGACAGGTGCATTCGTTGATTGAACGATATACACATGATCCCCTCGAATACTTTCTTCGATATTGATGGAAATCTCGCCATCACTAAATTGCTTCACGACGCTTTTACCTAATTCTGTTCCGAACACTTTCGCGATTTTTTCAGCTAATGGACGGTTGCCATTCAAACTAAAAATCTTCAACGTGTCATCCTGATACTTATTACTCATGTAGTCCTCCCCAAAACTTCTCTATTCTTCGATAGTTTAACATATTTTTCCAAGATTTTCTGTTAATTTCAGCAAATTCTTAAGGAAGTGAAACTGTTCCGTTACTCCAACTGGCAGGAATGACTTTATGATAATCGCCCCAGTTGTCGTGTACTTTGTAATAACGTTCTCCTGTTTCAGTTTCAAAATAAGCGTACGCTGTCACCCAATGATTGCCATATGTACTGCCAAGTACTTTCAAAATACCAATCATCACAGGTTTGCCTTCACGTATACGTTTTGTAGCTCGCTGCCATGAACCTAGAAGAGTTGCTCGTGCACGCTCATGATTGCCATTCTTCTTTAAAAAACTAGAAATCCCTGTACTAACCTGAAAAGGAATCGTAGGAAGTCCTAGTGGTTGGATCTGGCTACGCAATGCCTTCGTCAAAACCAACGAATCAGCCGTATTTTTCTTGCGAATCTCATTTGGAAGCATCCACCCCTTACGATAGTCTTGATAATAGGCAAGGAGAACTGCTGCCGCGTAAGTACCACAAAGATAGCCTGAGGGGGTAGCCCATTTCTTATACCTCAAAAAACGTTCTTCTGGCAATCCCACCCAGCAATTTGCGAGTTCCTTTCCTGACCTTTTTTCTTCGATCAAAACGGGAATATCTTCTTTTCTGTTGATCCATCTAGATAACTCGATTGGCTCTTCATTGATCAGCTTCCATTTTTTACAAGAAAGACCCTCTTGATAAGTATATTTTGCTGGAGAATATTCTACCGGATGTCCTGATTGATCGATAATCACATAACTTTGATCTTCAAAAACCAGAGCTAAAAAAAGCAATTTACTTTTTCTTGACTGCAGCTGCTGAGTGCTGGCTAATTTTTTAATTTTTTTATCTACTTTGAAATATAAAGGTTTATCCACTACTTGATTCAGTTGGGATCGCCTCCTTTTTTTCATTATAAGTGAAGGATTGAAAAAAACAAATCAGTTTGATTGTTCGAATTTTCAATTTTTTATGTTCTATTTGTTAATTCCTTCATTTTGTAAGATAATGGGCACACGAAACAAAAAAGGAGCGATCGATGAATGAACAAAGAACGATTGAAACAAGATTTCTATGAAGCAGTCAATGAAGAATGGCAAAAAACAGCAAAAATCCCTGCAGATAAACCAGCTACAGGCGGTTTCCAAGATTTAGTTGACGGGATCGACCAACTTTTGATGGGAGAAACAGACGATCTGCTTGCCCATCCAGAAAAAGTGTCTTCAGAAAAAATGAAACATTTCCTTGCATATTATCAACTGGCAAACGATTATGACCGAAGAAATGAGTTGCATGCTCAACCGCTTCAACCTATAATCGAAAAAGTTGAATCATTGCAGTCTTTCGACGAATTGAATAAGCAATTTCCAGAATGGCTGTTGGATACATTACCATTGCCATTTAATCTGGATGTAGATGCAGATATGAAGAATGCGCAAACGAACGCCTTCTTTGCTTATCCGCCTTCTTTATTCCTTCCAGATAAGACGTATTATGCATCAGACCATCCCAACGGTGCACAACTAATAGGCGTTTTCTTTGATATGGCTGTTCAGTTATTAGAGCTTGCCGGCAAAGAAAAAAGTCAGGCAGAAGCAATCACGGAACAAGCAGTGCAATTTGATAAATTGATTGCTCCTCATGTAAAAAGTGCAGAAGAAAACGCAGATTACAGCAAAATGTATAATCCGCAATCTTTTGATACATTTATTAAATACACAGATAAACTGGACTTGAAAAAACTTGTCACGGGTTTGATTGGGACAACTCCAGATAAAGTGATCGTAACTGATCCAGTGTACTTCGATCATTTGAATGACATCCTGACAGAAGCTCATTTTCCGTTATTCAAAAGCTGGATGATCATTAAAACAGTACGTTCTCTTAGTGGTTATCTATCAGAAGAATTCCGCCAAGTCAGCGGAATCTATTCTCGCGTATTGTCTGGAACAGACGAAGCAATGCCTCAGAAAAAAGCAGCGTATTACCTTGCCTCTGGACAATTCGATCAAGTAGTTGGCGATTACTACGGAAAAAAATATTTTGGCGAAGCTGCTAAAAAAGACGTAGAACAAATGGTGAAAAAAATGATCGCCGTTTATAAAAAACGTCTAGAAGAAAATGACTGGCTTGGGGATGCAACAAAAGAAAAAGCCGTCATAAAATTAAATAACTTAGGTATCCAAGTAGGCTACCCCGATAAGATCCCAGCATTATTCGACCAGTTCAAAACAGTACCTGCAGATCAGGGTGGTACTTTGCTTTCAAATACTCTTGTTTTCAGCAAACTCACATTAAAAGATCGTTTCAGCAAATGGAACAAACCAGTGGATCGTTCAGAATGGGAAATGAGTGCTGACACGGTCAATGCTTATTATCATCCATTTCGGAATGTGATCGTCTTTCCGGCAGCGATCCTTCAAGCACCATTTTACAGTCTAGAACAATCAAGCTCTGCTAATTATGGTGGAATCGGAGCTGTTATCGCTCATGAGATTTCCCATGCATTTGATAATAACGGCGCTTTATTTGACGAATATGGCAACTTGAACAACTGGTGGACAGAAGAAGATCTTACACAATTTCAAAACAAAGCACAAGCAATGATCGAAGAATTCGATGGTCTGCCTTTTGCTGACGGAAAAGTAAACGGAAAATTAACCGTTTCGGAAAATATTGCTGATGCAGGCGGTCTAAGCTGTGCATTGGAAGCAGCAAAAACGGAATCAGATCTTTCTATCGAGGAATTTTTTGTCAATTGGGCAACGATTTGGCGTACAAAAGCAAAAAAAGAATACCAACAACTTTTACTGCAAATCGATGTCCATGCCCCTGCTAAACTCCGAGCAAACGTGCAACCAAAAAACCTTGACGAATTCTATGAAACATTTGGTATCACGGAACAAGACGCTATGTATCTAGCGCCAGAAAAAAGAGTGCGAATCTGGTAAGAGGTTGTGCCAGAAGTGGTCAGCTTCAAGAAATAAGAAGGAATTTGGGAAAATCGCTTCTCAAATTTTTGTGACATTTCGGCTTATTTTTCGAAGAAGTTACTTCTGGAATACCATGTATTAGAGGTTGTGAAAAAGCTGCTTAGTTTCAAGTAGTAAGAAAAATTTTGTGAAAATGGCTTTCCACATTTTTGCATAAATTTGACTTACTACCGAGAAACTGGCTTTTGAACACCGTTTATCGAGAGGTTGTGAAATCAGCGTCCTGACCTGAGTATTAGAGAAAAAAACGGAAAAATAGTTCCTCATATTTTGCCGTTTGTTGAGCTAATACCGAGGGTCAGCTGATTGAACACCGTTTAGTGGAGAGATTGTGAAAAAGCTGTCCTGCATCAAGTAATAAGAACAGCCAATCAAAAGCAGCAAGGAGAACCTCATCTATAAAAAGATAGAAGGAAGTGAGACATCTATTGGTCTCATTTCCTTCTATTTTTACTTTCCTCAGTCAATTGTTTTACATCATAAAAGGAGAAATTCCACTTATTTTTTTCGCTGTTTCATGACATAAACAACTACACCGATTAACAAAATTCCTCCAGCTAATGCTAGCAACGGGTTATTAAATTCTCCCGTTTTTGGGAGTCCTTGAGTGCCATTTTTTTCACTTTCTTTTGCTGTCCTATCCGGATGAGAAGGTTTTCCATTTGGTTTTCCATTTGGTGATTCATTTCCTGGATTTTCTCTTTCTGGTTTGTCATTTCCCGGGGGCACATCGGCAGTTTCTCGCACAGTGATCGCTTTTTGCTGGGTAACAGATTCTGTATGAGCAGACCATTTTTCCCCATCAAATATTTCCGAACGATAAGTGACTTCTAGCGTATATTCTCCTTTTGAAGGTGCTGAAAAAATAGCGGTATGATTAGAAAATTGAGCACTTGACTGTGTTTCAACGATTTGGATCTTTTCTGGGAAATAACGCATATCTTCAAAGACAGGCGTTCCTTGATTTGGTGTGAAAGTTGACACAAAAACTGTAAAAGGCTTCAGTTCAATGATATTTCCTTCTGCATTCTCCGCCACACCATTTGCTTCTTGTATAATAATCGGATTATTTTGTTCATTTGGTTTTGTCTGATTTGGTTCTTGTACGATTGCATACTCTGGATATTCCGAAGACGGTGAGGTTTCTCCGTCAAAAATAGCACCTACAGATAATGGAAGACCATCCACTCTTTCCTTTTCTGTTTGACGATTCCCCGGTTTAATCTGCATCAGTCCATGAACATGGATACTTCCATTTTCATAGCGCGTAACAGGCTGCTGACCTTCTTTCGAACATGTATTTAGAGACTCGATCCAATCTTTTGATATGGTATGTCCAAGAGTATTTTCTGATTGTTTCTCTCGTTCATTCCAATAGTAGTTCAACGAGTGGTAGATTTGATCTTCGTTTTGATTCAATGGGCGGATCTGCTCTCTCATCTCAAGATTCTCTGTTCGGAAAGATAAGATACCAGAAGCATGGTAGTCTGTGTTTCCTGCTGAAGAGGTATAAAGAGCCACATTATATGAACCGTTATTAAAACTTGTACTGCTATTGACGATAATATCTGTTCCGCTATTGGAATCGATTCCTTTCGCAAGATTTTCGAAAGACAAACTATTGATCAATTCATGAGGGCCCGTTAAAGAAGAACCGCCCATTTTGAATCCATTACCGTTACCTTCTCCCTCAATTCCTGGTACCCAGCCGTTTCGATAAGCAACTGAGTTTTTGATGATTACTTTTCCGATCGAACCTGTTTCATTTTTAGCAAAAAGGTCCCAACCGTCATCTGCATTATGATACGCGATACAACCGTCAAATACATTTCCTTCTCCTATTGTCAGTTTGGCCGCAAATCCATCGGCATCTTCAAATCCTGGATCGGCATTTTCAAAAGATGTACAGTTCTTGACTAAGTTATGCGCGGGCCATGCTTCGAAAGGATCATTTGAGCTACCGCTGATTTGGATTCCTGTATTTCCATTCCGATAAGCATGAATCTCTTCGATCAAATTATGATTTCCAGAAATCTGTAATCCTTTTTGCATAGCTGCACTATTTGTAATGTCAAACCCTCGTAAACCCCAGTAGTGACTGAACAGTGTCATCCCATTTCCAGTTCCTTTAAAATCAAGTACAGGACGCTTGTTTTCTGGATTTTTCTCTGCAATCAACTGAATCGGGTTTTCTCTTGTCCCGTTAACGCCTTTTGGAATCGTCAATCCTCTTTCGAAGGAATAAGTTCCAGGCGCCATGACGATTGTCTGCCCAGCATATGCGTATCTCAATGCTTGTGTCAGAGATAATGGATTTTGTCTGCTTCCGTTTCCTGCATCTGACCCTTCTGGTGTTACATAAACTGTCGAATATTTAGGTTTACGGTAGTCCACTGTATGAAGAATCTCTTTTGTTTCATAACTAGTCATCTCTACGTATTCTTCTGGCGGATAGTTTTTATCTGGCGTAAAACTGAAAGTAAATTCGTTCGTTCGTTCCTTCCATCAGTTTTGTCTGATAATCAAATTCCCGATTCGCAGTGATAGCCAAGTTTTTTGCGTTCTTAAGCACCTCTCCTGTTGCTTTATTTTTAATTGTCAATAATCCGTCAGCATTTGCTCTAAAGGACATAGTATGATCTTGGTTTCCTGAATGATTACTAGAGGTCACAGTGTAAATCGGATCAATCAAGCGAGTAGGTCTTTCTTGCCCAGGAGGATCTGTCGCAGGATCTGAGTAAGCAACTTCGATTCCTTCTACCTTGATCGTCATATTCCTTGCTGCAGCAAATCCTGCATAAATAACCGATTCATCTGAAGCGTATAATTTTTCCCAGTCATACATGATGTCAGAAGCCATTTCTTCTCCTGTTTCAGGATCGTAATAATATGCCTCTAAACCAGTATTCGTTTTTTTCATCTCTACGTCCAGTTTAGTAATCGAGTTCGTGGCCGGAAACAGATTCCCATGACCGTTTCCGAATATATTATAAGAACCTGTTTCTTTTTCCAAGAACCCTGCTGAAGTCTCTAAAGGTGTTGTTTCCACTGAGACACTCCCAGGAGCTGGCGCAGCTTGCGGATCTTCAGATGATATTCCTGTGATTGCCCGTGTCCCCAATCCAAGTCGCATCGTATATTTGCTGCCGCTCGTGTTGACCACTTCTTGTCTATCCGAGTCCCAGACATATTCGATCCGACTGCCTAGTATGGCAAATGAATTTGAATAAAATGCCTGCCCAAACAAATGATTTTTTGGTACTGCGTCTCTTACCATTAAAGCAAATCCTTCTTGGGCATTCGTATAGGTCCAAGATTCTATTTCGATCATCGCCCGCATCCTAAAGTTGATGTCTTTGGGGATTGCTTGATAATAATAGGTCATTCCATCTGATCCGCTTGACTGGAATTTTCCGCCGTTATTCGTGGAAGAGAGCCGCACGCCGTCTTCTAATGGTTCAATGGCATACCTACTAGCACTTGTGCTTTCTCCGAAAACAACCCCTTTCCACTCTTCATTTGCTTCTTCAGATTGCTTTTTTGTCTTTTCATTTTCTGATTCTTTCATCATAGGATCATTTCCTTCTTCCGTATCCATATCTTCACTAGTTCTTGGTACTTCCTCCATTGTTGACATCCCTTCAATGTTCACGTGTGCATTTTCTTCGTTCACAGACTGTTGTTCGTTAGCAGCAACTTCAACGACAGAAATTAAAACCGGGGTACTGAGCATAAGGAGATTCATCATTAGCGCACTGTATTTTATACGTTTTTTTAACAAGTGTATTCCTCCCGTAACAAATTAGAAAGCGTTTACTTAAAGTATTACCTAATTTATTTTTACTGTCAATAAAAAACAAAATTATAATAAGTGTATTTTATAAAAAGAAAAAATATAACTTAAGTTGTTGATAATAAAGAGATTTATTAACGTAAAAAGAATAAGTTTTTTTAAAATAACGTATAAAAAAGAGCATAAAACAAAGTCGTTTGTTTTATGCTCTTCTTTTATTATTTTGTGCTTTTTATTTTATCAAATCACTTTGTTTTTTTATAAAATTTCTGCGCCTAGTGTGGACTCAAAATGTCTCAATGCCCATTCATGTCCAACGGGATCGAAACTTGCCACGGCATCTTTGAAAATATGGAGTTTGTATCCTAGATTATACGCATCGACTGCTGTATGCAACACACAGATATCTGTACATACGCCGGTCAAATAAATATCTGTGATCTGGCGTTCTCGCAAACGGATGTCTAGATCTGTTCCACTAAAAGCGGAATAATGCCGTTTGTCTATCCAATAAACATTTTCCTCTTGCTCATAGTCTTGGTATAAACTTTTTAAAGAGCCGTACAATTCCCGTCCACCCGTTCCTATCACATTATGCGGAGGAAATAAGCGGTTCTCCGGATGAAAGGAATCTTTTGGATCATGCGCATCAATGGCAAAAACGACAAAATCCTTTTGATCAATAAACTTCTTTGTATGAGCAGTCAGCTTTTTTTCAATTACTTGTCCTGCTGTCCCAGTAGTCAGCTTTCCATCCTCTGCAACAAAATCATATGTGTAGTCAATCGAGATCAATGCGTTCATCTTAGTCCTCCTTATACGAGATGTTTGACAAATTCGATCACCATTTCTGCTGATCGTTTGCCTGCGTCTTCGATAAATTCGTCAAAGCTTTGTGTCGCCGAGTGATCTGCTGTGTCGCTCATTGCACGTACGATCAAAAATGGGATATTGAACTGACGAGCTGTTTGTCCAACAGCGGCTCCTTCCATTTCGCAAGCTAATGCTTCAGGGAAATTCGTTAAGATTTCTTTGATTTTATCTGGCGAGTCGACAAATGTATCACCTGTAACGATCAATCCTTCTTTTGCGTTCAAATTCGTTGCTTTTGCTGCTTTAACCATTTCACTGCGCAAATATGTGCTTGCTTCATAATATAGAGGCATTCCTGGTAATTGTCCTGGTTTGTAGCCAAATCCTGTTGCATCTGCATCAAAATAAGCTACTTTGTCTGATATAACGATGTCACCTACTTGTAAGCCTTCACCGATTCCGCCAGCTGAACCTGTATTGATCACCATGTTCACGCCGTATTGTTGGATCAACAGACTTGTGGTAATAGATGCTAAGACTTTTCCTATACCGGAACGTACGACGATCACTTCGTGGTTACCTAATGAACCTGAAATAAATAAAGCGCCTGCGCGTTCCCATGATAATGGTTCGCTTAGGTTCTCTCTCAAAATTTTTACTTCTTCTTCCATTGCGCCGATAATACCGATTTTCATCTTTTTAATTCCTTCTTTCTATATAAATGCGATTGCTAAAAAAACCACACATAACATTAGGATAACAATAATAAGAGATTTCATCAAAAAAGAGTTCCATTTGGTCGTCTTTTCCCGTTCGCTGATCCTTGTTTTCGTGATTGGTTTATTCTTTTTGCTTTCTTTACGATAAAAGCTGGCAATCTTTTTTTCTTCTTGCTGATAAGCTGTTTCTGCTTTTCGCTGTTTTTTTAATGACTCGCTTGCTTGTGCTTGTTGTCGCTTGCGAAGTTCGCTTCGCGTAATAAGCGGTCCTTTGGCCATAAGCCGATCCCTCTACTTTCCTTTGGTCAATAGTTCCCAGTATTGAATCGCATAAATCGTCTTTGCATCACAAATCAACTGATCTTTCATCGCTTGTTGCGCCTCTTCAAGAGTTAGATGATACAACTCCAGTACTTCGTCTTCATCTTGTGCTAAAGGATTCTCGACCTTCTCTACCCCTTGTGCATGATAAATATGAAGGACTTCATTTGCAAAACCTGGTGAAAGATACATCGAAGTAAGATGGCTCAGCGACTTCGCACGATAGCCAGTTTCTTCTTCTAATTCTCTAGCTGCTGTCATTTCGGGATTTTGTCCTTCTCCTGGATCGATTTTTCCAGCTGGAATCTCCAAAATCACTTTTTCTAAAGGTTTTCGAAATTGTTTGACAAGAAGCAGACGATCTTGTTCGTCAAAAGCAATGATCCCGACACCGCCAGGATGAAATACCAGTTCTCTCTTCGAAGTTCCTCCATCTGGCAAACGAACTTCGTCTACAGCAACATCAATAATTTTTCCGCTATAGATTTCTTTGCGACTGATTGTTTTTTCTTCAAATTGCTCATTGTTCAGCATATCTTCTCCTGCTTTCTTTGTAATCATAACTGCTTTTTTTTCATTTTTCAATTTTTCTCAAAAACTCCTTATTAGTTTACCATAGATAAACCTTAGATTTTCTCTAAATATAGAAAATCCTTCTTTAGTCCGATACTCTTTCTAGTAGTCCGTATGCTAAAATAAGTATGTAATCGAATAACGAAAAGAATTCAATACTCAACGATAAATGACATGGAGGGTTTATTATGATAAAACGAAATTGGCCGTGGCTTCTAGCATTGGTCTTGCTATTTCTCTTTGTCCGAAACAATAGTTTTTCTTTTGTTCTAGGACTTTTATTGATAGGTGTAGTTTTAGTTTTGTGGGGACTCTTTGGTTCGCGCAGGAAAAAGGGAAAACAAGAAGAAATTCCTGCACTGACTGACGAACTTGAAACTCACTATGAAAAAAGCGGTATGACAGCGAATGAAATTTCATTTTTTCGACAAACAATGAATCAAACAAAAAATGAGATCAATCAATTGCAAATGAATATGCAGCAGACAGCCAAACTTAAAGCAATCGATCTCCGCCATGATCCAGTCAAAGCAGCGAAAGCTTTATTCAAAGAATTGGTGAAAGAACCAAACCGACTGCATGAAGCAAGTCAGTTTCTTTATACGCATCTGCCGAATCTAGTTGATTTGACAAATAAGTATAATGAGATCAATGACCATGAGATCAAAAACAAACAGACCTATGAAAAACTAGAAGAAAGCGCGCAGATCATCGACCAGCTGTCAGCTTTAATCGCACAAGATTATCAAAAATTCGTTGCTGAGGATCTAGATGATATCGACGTAGAGATATCTGTTGCGAAACAGAGCTTAAAGCGTGATAATAAATATGAACCAGAACAAAAGGATTAACTCTTTTGTTCATAAAAGAAGACTCGGAACATTCAGATGATGTCTGGCTGTTTCGAGTACTTTTTCTAAAGTAGAGACATTCATGTAAGAATCGAGAACAGATTCAACAAGGAGGAATTTTTTATGGATCATAAACCGACTGAAACAAAAGATGTTACACCAGTTAACGATACACTTGAAGATTTATTGAACAACCCGTTTTCAACTCCAACAGATACGCTGACCACTTCACAACAAGCGGAGATTGATCAGCTCCAAGAGCAACAGACAGCTGCTCGTTTAATTGACAAACTACCGGCGGAACGCCAAGAACAAGCTAAACAGCTAGCAGCAAAAATCGATGCTAATGATGCACAGTCTGTCATCAGCTACGGATCGGCTGCCCAAGCAAAATTAAGTGAATTCTCACAATCGATGTTGAATCATGTGCAAGCACAAGATATTGGTCCTGTAGGAGATTCCTTAACTGAACTGATGTATCGTCTCCAAGAAGCCAATCCTGACGAACTGCGTGCCGGAGAAGGGAACATCTTCCAGCGTGTCTTCGGGAAGGTCAAACAATCGATCTATGAAGTGACAGCAAAATATCAAAAGATTGGTGCACAAATTGACAAGATTTCAGTGAAATTAGATAAAGAAAAAGACGGTCTGCTAAAAGATAATCTGATGTTAGAACAGCTTTACCAGAAAAACAAAGACTACTTTGATGCACTGAATATTTATATCGCTGCTGGAGAATTGAAAATGGAAGAACTTCAAACAACGATCATTCCAGAAGCGATGAAAAGAGCAGAAGAAACTGGCGATCAGATGGATGTTCAGATTGCCAATGATTACACGCAATTCCTAGATCGTCTGGATAAACGTACGCATGATCTTCGCTTAGCTAGACAGATCACGATCCAGCAAGCACCACAAATCCGTTTGATCCAAAACACAAATCAGGCCTTGGCTGAAAAGATCCAAGCATCTATCGCTACAGCCATTCCGCTGTGGAAAAACCAAGTCGTGATCGCATTGACCTTGCTTCGTCAAAAAGATGCAGTAACTGCTCAACGCCAAGTCTCTGAAACAACAAACGACTTATTGAAGAAAAATTCAGAAATGCTGAAAATCTCAGCCATCGAAACAGCGAAAGAAAATGAACGTGGAATCGTGGATATCGAGACCCTTCAAACCACTCAAAATGATTTGATCGAAACAATCCAAGAGACATTGCGTATCCAAAAAGAAGGAAAAGAAAAACGTCGTCATGCAGAAGTAGAGCTTGGACACATGGAAGAAGATCTGAAACAAAAACTGTTGGATTTAACCCAATAGATCACCTTTCGCTTGTTACTAAAACAAACGCCCAACAACAGTTTATTACAACTGTTGATGGGCGTTTTTCTTATCTTTCTTCTAACTTCTCCATTGGAGTCTATTTCTCATTCATCTTGCTGTGTCCATAGCCATAGCCAAAATAAATGATCAGTCCAATAACCATTACGATACCGAACACGATCCATGTCACAGTTTGCAGACGAAGCATCAATACAATACAAGTCAAGATGGAGACGATTGGCAATAGCGGAACGAATGGCACTTTGAATTCTCCAGCTTTTGGTTTGCCAAACATTTTTCTCAACTTCAGTAAGCCTAGACTAACAAGCATCAAATAGGCGAGCGCCATGATATTCGTTAGTTCCGCTAATACATTCAATGGGAAAAATCCGGCAAAGAATACAGCTGCCACACCAGCGGCATAAGTCGCTTTTTTCGGTGTACGATGCTTTTGATCGATTTCTGTCATAAACTTAGGAAGTAAGCCATCCTTGCTGACAGCAAACAGTAAACGAGCAAGTGAATACATCATCGAGATCGTTACCGTCAGTAGCGTTAAAATTGCCCCTACAGCGATCACCGCGCCCACTGTTCCATGTCCTACATATCTCATTGCAAAAGCCACTGGGTCATTGACTCCTAGTTCAGTATACGGAACGATTCCTGTCAAGATCAGCGTCACGATGATGTAAAGGACAGTAGCAATCAGTATCGAACCAATGATTCCTCTTGGCACATCTTTTTGCGGGTTTTTGACTTCCTCGGCTGCCATTGCAACGGCATCAAATCCCAAGAAAGCAAAAAACACAAGAGCTGCACCATCTAGCACACCGGAAAAACCAAAAGGCATGAATGGCTGCCAGTTATCAGGTTTAACGAAAAATATTCCTACAATGATAAACAACGCGATGATACCAAATTTGACATATACCATGGCATTATTCAAACGTAATGCTTTCTTGGCTTCAAGCGACACGATGTAAGTGACGAATATCACTACGAGCACCGCAATCAAGTCAATGTATGTACCATTTTCCGGATTGTACCCGCCAGTTAATGCTTGTGGAAGTTCGGCCCCTAAACTTTTCAAAAAACCTTGCATATAGCCAGACCATCCGGAAGCAACAGAGGAAACCGCTAGTAAAAATTCCCCGATCAACAACCACCCTGTCAGCCAGGCAGCAAATTCACCAAATACAACATACAGATAGGCATATGGCCCACCAATCACTGGCACTCGCGAAGCAAATTCTGCGAAACTTAGTCCAGACAAAATGACAACGATTGCAGCTAAGACAAATGAAAGTGACAGTGCTGGACCAGCATTTTGATTGGCCGCAACCCCTGTCACCACAAATATTCCCGTACCGATGATCGCACCAATTCCAAGCATGATCAAATCAGACGTTTTTAGTTCTTTTTTCATCTCACTCGTATGATTGAGATTGATCTCTTTCTTACGAAACAAATCCATTGAAGTTCCTCCCCATTTTAGGTTGGAAAACAGCGATTAAACTGTTTTCATATACCCTAAAAGGATACCACCTAAAATGACTAAAAGGCAACCAACAATAACATAAATGAGCTCTTTTTTCGTTTTTCTTTCGCCAAGGATGAAAATCCCACCTAAAGTAGAGATAATGATCCCCATTTGTGAAAGTGAGAAGCCAACAGCTAAACCAAGTGATTTGACTGTTAGAAGCATGCAGATGTTTCCTAAGCCCCATAATAATCCACAGATCATGTTTTTCCACACAAACTGATCGACTTTAACTTTACGGAAAGCAAAGAAGCTTGCGCCTAAGATCATTCCGATACTTTGAGGTAAGATAATTGACATCGCATCCAAATTCGCCCAGTTGACGATGATGGTATATACACCATAACCAATCGTAGAGAAGATCAATGCTCTAAAACCCTTACCAAAATCAAGCATTTTATTATCTGTATCTATTTTTCCTTCGTCATCTTGTCGGGCAGTCAAATACGCACCGCTTACAAGAAGAGCTAAAGCAATAATACCGTATACATAATCTTTCGTTTGTGTCCATTCATGGAAGAAAACGGCTCCCGCAATCGTATTCAAAATTAATTGAAAACCAGTAGACAATGGTAGCCCTACAGAAACACCCATGTACTTCATTCCATGGAACTGTCCATTTTGTCCAACACTCCAAGCTAAGCCGGATAAAAATCCGATCAAGAAAATCCAAGGGGTGATTACAGGACTAACAACGAAAAAGACAACTAAAGAAAACAGAAATGCACCGATCGTCATTCCTAGTGTTTGTTGATTGGCATCGCCACCAATTTTACCACTTACTAAACCAATACTACCCCATGCCAACATAGGGACTAATGCTATTAAAATTTCCATAACCAATCTCCTTTTATTTCACATGATAAGAAACTTATCAGCGAAAACGTTAACAACACAAGCACTTTTTTTCGTTTCTAACGATTTTCTAACGTTTTTCATTATAAAAATTTAAGATTGGGAAAAATAAAGTCATTGTTGTCCCTATTCCTTCAGTTGATTCAGCCGTCAAATGGATACCTAATTTTTCGGCCAGATTTTTTGCTAAATAAAGTCCTAATCCTGTTGAATGTGTTTTGCTAAGTCGACCATTTCTCCCAGTAAATCCCTTATCAAAGATCCGTTTCAAGTCTTCCGCTGGGATACCGATCCCTGAATCTTTAACTGAAAGGCTGACTCCTTGCGCTTCCTTTTCTATGCTCACAATGATGTTTCCGTGATCCGGCGTATATTTGATGGCATTACTAAGCAATTGGTTGAAGATAAAAGCGATCCATTTAGCATCGGTCAAAACAGTATGATCCTCACCAACGATCTCGTAGCGAATATTTTTTTGGATAAAATAATTTGCCTGACTGCGTATCACAGGCTGAATGATTCCTTTTAGTCCATATTCTTGGATGAGGTAGTCCCGCGAGAAACTGTCGAGTCTTGCATAATACAAAACTTGTTCTACGTATTCATCGATTTTTGATAATTCATTTTCTAGTAATGTATACTTTTGATCGTCAATATCGAACTCGATCGAACGAACTAGCAATTTAGAAGCGGAAAGTGGCACTTTGATTTCATGGACCCATGAGTCAATATAATCTTTTTGGTCTTGTTGATTACTGATTGCTGATTGCATTACTTCTTGGTGTTCACGGATCAGCTGATTGATATATTCTTCTACCAGTTTTTCTTCTTCTGTCCTCCCACCACTCAAATAATTTTGCAAAGGGGAAGTTTTTTGTATGTCGGCTAATTTTCCCCACCATCTTCTCTTGCTCAAGTAACCACCCAGCAGATAAAAAATCAGAAAGACGCCCTCAATCAAAGCTAAATAAGCAATTGTGCTCAAATCAACTTTGATGTTTGGCGCCAGCCACATCACAAAGATCGTCAATGCAATAAAAAACAGCCATCCCAAGATCAATGTCCACTGATCTTTCAAATATTTAAAAAAATTCATCTTAACCGCTCATCCTTTCAGGGAACGATATATCCCTGTCCTACTTTTGTTTCGATATATCCTTGGATACCTGCCTGTTCGATTTTTCGGCGTAACCGATTGATGTTTACTGTCAATGTATTGTCATCTACAAATCGTTCGTCATCCCACAGTGCTCGCAGCAATTTTTCCCGACTTAAGATCTTTCCATTGTGCTTCATCAAAATAAATAATAGACGATATTCATTTTTGCTCAAATCAATGATCTCTCCGTTGATTTCCATACTTCCGTTGTCAACATTCAACGTAATGCCATTGTGGCTCATCATTTCACTAGATAATTCTGTGTAGTTGTAAGAACGGCGAAGTAATGCATTGATTTTTGCAATCAGTACATCGATTTGGAAATGTTTTGTCACAAAATCATCTGCCCCCATGTTCATAGCCATGATCATATCCATATTCGTATTCCTGCTGGAGATAAAAATGATCGGTACTTTCGATACTTCACGTATTTTTTGACACCAATAATAGCCATCCAAAACGGGAAGATTAATATCTAGTAATACAAGCTGTGGTTCTTCTCTTTCAAAGTCTGAGAACACTTGATTGAAATCGGTCGTTCCAAAGGTTTCAAATTGCCATTTCTCAAGTTCCTCCATGATCAATTGTCGAATGATCTCTTCGTCTTCGACTACCATGATTTTTGCCATAAAAAATCCCTCCATCTTTCTTCTTGCTACTACAATATCAAAGAAGCCCTTGTGAAACAAGTTGGCTTACCTGGAAAATGTCATTTTAGCAAACGTTAAAAAAAACTGGAAATATGCGATTTAATCGCGTTTGTCTCTTCCAAGCAGCTTAAATTTATTATGTTATTCTTAATAATTGGTCTATTATCTGTTATTTTTCTTTCGTTGTTTTTGTCTTTTAAATTTTCGATAACACCAATAACCGAAAAGCGTTAGCACTAGCAATATACCTAGAAGGAGTATAAGTAATCGATAAAGATGGTATTTTTTTGTCTGTTCTATCTTTGAAGAGACTTCTTCTGTAAAGGGAACTCGTCTTCCTGTCACTAGTAATCGGTGAGTGTTCACGGTGTAAGGTGTACAAGTGATAAGTGTGACTAGATCCTGCTTTTCTCTAATTGCTAATGTATTTGTTTTTGTTGGAAGGACAACAATTTTCTCAACGACTTCATAAGCGAGCATCCGACCATACACTTCAAGATAGAATCGGTCATCTTGCTCCATTTCTTCAAGATCCGTAAAGAGTTTTTTCTCAGCAATACCGCTATGGGCGGTAATCACGGAATGTGTACTCTCTCCTCCAGTTGGAAAAGAGGTGCCTTGCAGGACTGTCGCTCCTCTATCTAACAAAAGATCATTCGTTTCATCAAATAAAGGCAAGCTAACATTGATTTTCGGAATATAGATGGCTCCGATCATATGTTGTTCGTAATATTCTTTTCCTGGATTTTGGACATTTCTAACCGCTTGCTCAAAAGGATCTTTGACTTGTCCCATTCCTGGGATTACTGATGTATGAGCAAGCGTCTGATTTTTCTTTTCATGCACTGCTAATTGTTGCTCATGTTTTTCTTCTTTATCGCGTTCAAGCTGCTTTTGATAATTCTCGATCCTTCTTTGATCCAAATAATTGCTGAGAGCATCTGCTAAAAATGGATATGTAAAAACTGCAGCTCCGGCAAGAAACATCACTGCCATAAATAATTGTAATAAAAGACTGATTTGGGTTTGAGGTCTATTACCTATTTTCTTTTTCATTTTCTTCACCTTCTTATTTAAAAAAACTGCAGCAACCTTTATAAAACCGATTGCTGCAGCTTATTTTTGTTGCTTATACTTCAGACTTCATTTTAGATTTACGGTACCAGCTGTACGCTCCAATCATCAAACTTATTCCGATTAGTAAGAATGCCAAGAGCCCGTTCCCACCAGTAGCAGGAAGTGACCCGCGTTTCATATTCGGTACTCTTTCTGGCCCTGGATTTTCTACTCCTACGATCTGAATTTCTTCATTATAGCTTCCATAAGAGATGATAAATTCAGTAAAGGCTGCCTCACCTGTTGGAAGTACATAACCTTCTGGCGCCATGGTCTCTTTCATTTGATAGGTTCCATAATCTAACCCTTGAACCTCAAAGTATCCATTTCCATCTGCGACAAATTCTGTTGCTTGTCCGCTTGTTGCCCACTCAATTCTATCTGCTCCTGATTCATAAACAGCTAAAGGCGACTCCCCTTTATAAAATATTGCGTATTCAGAACGGTCTTCATTCCACAATTCGAATCTTGCATCTTTAAGCAATTCACTGCTTGATGCATCATATTTTTCAAACTTTCTTCCACCTGTTGTGACTTTCTCTGGCGGCTCTACTCCTTCTTCATAATCAAATTCATCATTTCGTCCGATTTCAATAACCGCTGTGTTGTTATGGAAATCATCCGCTTCTAGTTCTGTGGAAACCTTCAAATTATACGTGATCGTTAAATCTCCTCCACGTGCATCTGCTAATCTACCTAAAGTATCTACTTTGGCTACTCCATTTTCTTCTGTCAAAATCGTCACGACAAACCCGTTGCTTACTACTTCTACTATATAATCTTGTCCTTTTGTTAAAATCGTCTCGCCGGCTCGCACTTCTATTTCCTGATCATAATAAGTTAGACCAACTGTAGGCGTATCTGTGATTTTGTAATTTTTGATAACAGCGCTTCCGTTTTCAAGGACAGAATCGATGAAATAAGGAATAGGTGCTGTGATCGTGTAAGAAGCCGTTTTTCCTCTTTCTAGATCAATATAAGAAATCGTTTCTTGTTCTCCAGCTTCATTAATAATCGTTACTTGTCTAAGGTCGCTTTCCTCTACATTCATCTGTTTATCTGCTTCTCTGATTTCGTTTTTCGGATACAAATGCACATCTGTATTGTATGTGTCTTTCCATGTAGAACCATCCCACACGCCATCCACCATATCAGGCATCATCACTGGCATCATAACAACCATTGGAGACGCGATTCTGGAAATATGAGCTGGCGAATAAGTTTCTAAGAAAAGATAGACTTTATCTCTAGAAGAAGGTGCTTCTTCCGTCACTTGGACGGTAGAGAATACCGCTTCTCCAGCTTCATTCGTTGTTTGTTTGTCAATACTTGTCAGTCGATATTTTAAAAACCAACTTTCTGTGTGCCGTTTTTGAATCCATTCAATCGCTTCGGCAGAATTAAGACCGTCTTCTCGTTCCGGTGTTAAAGGATTATCTCGAATCAAATCGTAATATACTTCCGTTACGTCAAACAAATCAAAATCGACTCCTGGAATATTTTCTTCACCAAAATCCGTAGAAACCAATCCGCTATTCGGTCGTTCTTCCGGAACAGATGAGAAACCTTTTTTGTGTAATGTAATCGTCACTTCACTTGGTTTTTGTGCGACTTCTTCGGCTTTGACTAGTTTTCCGTTCCCGAAAATCCCTATTCCCGCAGTAACGAGTAACAGTACACTCATTCCCGTGACAATCATTTTTTTATTCATTTTTTTCTCCCCGTTCTTTTTTTATTAATAAAACAGCACCTAACAATAAAAGAATTCCTAGTAAAGAAATCAACGTTCTTGCTTCATTCGTTTGCGGGAATACGGACCATTTTCCTGATTGACCTGGATTGCTTGGACCACTCGGCTCTTTCGGTTTGTCCGTTGTTTCTTTTACGGTCTCGTTATAAACACGTGGTGTTGCGGATTCATAGGCAGAGACTGGAACTTTCCCGGATTCTAATTCAGCCATCTCCTGTCCGTTAACTACTACATATTGTGGTTGGCCTTTTGCATCCACCCAAAATTCAGGGATGATGACCTCGATTCTCTTACTTGCTTCATCCATCTCGTAACCTTCCACACCTTTTAATTCTTCAAAATAATAGGTGCCAGAAGGCAAGAAACGTTGTCCTGTCGTAACAAGGCCCTCTTTATCCGAAATGAATTTGCTTACATTTTTGTCATTCAAAGGATCATTGTCTGCTGGTTTGATCCATTGATTTTTCAAGTCATTAGCAGGAGCCATATCTAAATAATATTTCCCCCCTTCTATCATCTGATATAGAGCAAAAACAGCACCTTCTAATGGTTTTCCTTTTTCAGTTGTTCCTCTTTGACGTCCATACTTGAAGAAGTATGGATCTCTTAGATAACCGACATTTTTAGGATAGATATGAATCTCTTGCAGTTCCTCGCTTGATTCTGTCGGGTGATAAATTGGCAAAATAGCAGCAATTGGGATAGCTGTCTGATCGATATCAACATCCAATCCAACTTCTGGATCAATCGATTCTTCGAAAATCAAATAAACTGCATCCCGATCTTGGTTTTTCTTAGGTGCTTTGATACGTGCAATCCCGTCTCCTAATCCGCCAACCGTATCTTTCCCAGTTGTTACCGAAGTCCCTATTTGGACAAGCCTTTCTTCTGTGATTAGCTGACGGATATTGTTTCTGTTCGTTTCAGCGATTTGCTGGACGAATTCTTTAGGAGTCATGTTTTCAGCAGCTTTTTTTTCATGATAATAATCGGTCATGTCGTAAATGGCAAATGTCGCTCCATTTAGTGGCACCGTCTGTGAAATGATATCTGCTGTTTCCCCTGCTTCCTCAGAGATAGCCAAGCCATCATTTTCATGGTATTCAAATTGATCGTTATAATCGATATCTCGAATCATCCGTTTATGCAACACGAATTCCACGACATCTTCCCCTGATTCTTCTGCCGACATCGCCTGTGGAAGAAGGACTGCTGCAAGCGGTAGTAAAACAAGTAATTGAAGCATCAAACACAACAGCTTTTTCATTACCTTGCTCCCTCCTTTTTAGATTGTCTGACAAACAAACCATAGGCTGCTCCTGCAAGCGCCATGAAGAATGCAGCAAGCAGGATATAGAATAATCGTCCGGATCCTCCTGTAGCAGGCAACGGATTTTCAGGATCGTTCCCGACACTAAGCTGTAATCTGATTCGATTTGTCTCCAAAAGTTCATATTCTAACTCTTGCTGTAGATCAGGCGTCTCTGCTTCTTCGTTTGGATAATACGAAATCTCAACTTTTAGTGTACCCGCTTCTTTTCCTGGAACTACCCGATCATTTTCTATGTCAGGTTCTTCTCGATAACTAATTTCTAAAATAAAGTAACCTGGAAGTTTTCTATAGCTGTCAGGTGACTTCACTTCCTTGATCCGATAGACCCCTTCCAACAAGTCTGAAGCATTGAATAGGGAAGAATCGTTTGGATCTGGTGCCAAGCCTCCCTCGATGATTTCATACTCTCCTGCACTATTTTGTTTCTCAATTGAAAATTCTGCGCCTTCAAGACGTCGGCTATTCATACTGTCAATTTTCAAAAGTTCCAAATCGATTGGCGCTAGTTCATCTTCTAAGGTTACTTGTAGTACACCATCGATGATTTCATAGCCTTCCGGCAAGGGAGCAGTTTCGTCTTCGATGACCGTATCTTCAATGATAAACTTACCTTCTTCATTCAGTGCAAACTGGAACACTTGATCAGATAGCCGATACCCATTTGGTGCGACAGATTCCGAGACCTCATATTCACCAATAGACAGATGCAGAGGTTGGTCGTAATTTAAATCGACATACTTTTCTACTCCTACGGCACGAGAATAGAAGTATCCGATCCCAGGCAAACGTTTCGATTCTTCTGGTTCTAACGGATTACCAGTGTATGCTCGATACAGCGGGAAGGAAGAATCCCCCACTTTCCTGATATCGAAACCTGCACCATCTAATGTATGGCCTTCATGGTCTAATTTTCTAACTCGGATCTCCCGATAATCAAACGTATTGTAAGCAGTGAATGCTACCCATAAACGATCCTCTTCATCTGTTGTATACGTGAGATATTGCCAATTTTCTTCACCTGTTTGCTTGAGTTGGATAGTCCCTATAGCATTATCGTAAAGTCGCAAGATCCATGTGTCATTTTCATCAGGTTCTTTGAAACCTTCTGGGTTCTGGCTCTCAATGATTTTGTATTCTGCATAGTTGGTAGTTTCTTCACTATCCTTATAAACAAATGAATCTGGCTCTCCGATTGGATGAATAACTTTCTCACCATCCACGATTACATATTTCCCGTCTTCATCTACTGAATAGAACGTGAGTCTCCCTTTCTCTTCCTCTACTTCGTTCACACCAGAAAGCCCTTTCGCTACTGGATATCCGATTTCCAGTCCGTTACCATCTGTTTCATAAAGTTCAAACTCTGCGCCATTGATTGGCATATTACTGCCTTCAATTAGTTTATTGATATTCATGTGGATTGGCTTGAATTCATTTCGCATTTCCAGTTTGACATACAACTCATCATACTCTGTGCCTTCTATGTTAGGCTCTTGTACAACAGAAAGCTTGTGATATTCTCCTTCATAATAGGAATTCGGATCTTTACCTTCCGGTCCGCCGACTCTCGAACCAGATGTATATTCATCTACAAGCTCGTAGTGACCTAACATCTCATCTTCGTTGGCTGCATATTTTTTGATTTGGAATTGATACGTCTCATCTACTAACTGATAACGTGGTGGTCCAGCGATCTCTCTGATCCAAAATATGTCGCTGACTGCTCCAGTTTCATCTCCTAAAATCGGCATCTTCGTTTCAAAGATCGCTATTCCGTCCGTGGTAGTTTTACTTGTTTCGATTGGTTCGGCTTCCCCACTCTCTGGATTTTGGTCATATAATGCAAATTCGACTCCAGCCAACGGCTCGCCATTTTGACCCTTCTTGCTGACTTGGAAATTACGGCCTTTATGTTCGTAACGAATGGAAGAAGATGGGAAATACATCCGTCCAGTAGTGATATCATTCTCATAATCCTCCAGGTTCTGAATATAGGCCATATTGTTCACTGTGTAAAAATTTCCGTCTTGAGCTCCCGCATCAAGTTTTACTTGGTACTTGATCCTGACCATTTCCCCTTCACCTAAAGAAATCGGAGAAAATTTATAAGCTTGGTTTTCCCGTCCGACATACGTTGTCGGAGTCGCCACTACTTCTGGTGGGGCTTGTCCATGACGTTCTTCATCCCATATTTCTGGCTCTTGGTACTTCATGCCGTTTTCTCCTGGATCTAGATGGTAAAACTGAATATCTGCCGATCTGCCAGCTCCAAATGGCGAGACATTAAAACCAGTTTCATCATAAAGTGTGGCTTGCTGGATCGTTCTCTTGAAGGTAGAAGAGATATCCTCCAAGGCTGTAACAATGTCATTCTTGTTGTTCGCATTGTAATATCGCGGTGTTACGCCATCTTCTTCTAAATCAGCAATATTTTTCAATACATTTCGTCCAATAGCATCTAGTCGTTGTCTCCCGCTAACGTTTCCATCGATTCCTAAACCAATGGAGAAGATACTTGGCGGGTTCTCTTGATACTTGTTTTTCAGCCAATGATGATAAGCAACTGTGTTGATCGCAGATGACTTTTCTTGCGAAGTAGGACTGCCATTCGTATTGTTATTAGAAGAACCATCACCAACCCAGTGAGTCGCTTTATTATCTCCTTCTTTTACCTCTCCATAACGATAGTGTACATTTACTTCATCTTCTGGACGGTTAAAGTCAGATGCATAGGTAACTGGATGAGTAAACCCTGCATTAGAAGTATTCCCAGAAAACTCCTCAAAATTTCTGAACAAAACGTCATTATCTTCAGCAATCTTATCTTCCATCACAGTCCAGTTGCTCCAAGCTCCATTAGTGCTCGTACGATAACTTGACTGAATCGGTGCATAACTGAAGGTCGGTGTCCCATCTCCCACAACGATTAGGATTTTTTCTGGATTTCTATTTTCTCCGCCATTGTCTTTATACAATGTTTCATAGCCATTTTTAAGCCCTAGTGTAAGCGGAGTTCCTCCGATTGGTGTACGATTTAATGCTGTATTCTCACTTCCCGTCAAACGATTGATATCATTTGTCAATGGAAAGATGTCCGAACTGATTTGCTCATGGTTATTGATAGCTGTACTATTATGGTAAAAATTCACCATACCGATTCGAATATCCAGACTCGGGTCAAAGAGCAGATCTTTACTCATTTCGTTTACTGCCTCAATCAACGCAGCATTTTTAGTTTGACTATTGGTCCCAGCGGTTAATTCACTCATACTCGCTGACTTATCTAGAACAAAAACGATATCGATTGGACTGATTTCCTTTTTCTCGCCCCCGATGACATCTAGATAGACATTGTAAAGGGTTGTTGCATCTTCAGGATGTAGATCAGATGCTGTGCTGCTTGGCAGAACAGGTTCTACCCATTTTTTGATGTACGCCCCGTTATAATCCAAGTAACTGTTTTCAAAATTCCGTTCATTTCCCCAAAGCTGAACGGTTTGAGCTGGAACGTTTCTATCTTCTTCGCCTGCAGTTGATCCATTATTAGTAGCATAGTCGTAATTTCGCCAGTTCGCTCCCCCGTTTGTATAATCACTATCATCGATCAAGTTCTCTCCGTCATATGGCGAGCCTTTGTCTCCTTGATAGCGTTCATTGCTTTGTGTCCAATTTCCTAACACTTTTGTATAGTCATTCGTTGTAAATTTCGGGTAGCGATGCTGTTCGTTTTCAACTTCTCCGCTAGGATAGATATATTCATAGGGGTCTTGCGTAGCTGTTGGCCCAAGACGCTCCAAAATACCGTTGAATAACTGGCGTTGAATGCGCTGGAGTGCTTGACCGCTGGGTACGATTGGTTCGTCCAGCTTTTCCATCTCATTTTCTTCGCTACGTTGAATTTCAGCGGAATCTTCTGTATCAGTTTCATTTTCTTGTAATTCTTGGTTATCTATTCTTTCATCAACCACCACTTGAAGAGGTAGTTCCCCTTCGTTCACATCGGGGATCTTTTCTGTTTCAAAAATCAATGTGCCGGTTTCTGCTTCTTTTGAATAAACTTTTCCGACATACCATTCTTGACCATCGATCGTCTCGACTTTTAGGTCTTCTCCATCTTCATCATAGGAGGATAGACCTGTTCCACGAACGTTTTTTACGGTACCAATCCCGGCGGCTGCCGCATCGATTGCTAAACGTATTCTACCTTCATTGGCACTTTCCTTTTTTTCAAAAGCCAGATGCCATTCAAGGGTTTCTTCTTTTTCAATATACTTCCCTTCAATTTTTGCATAGTCCTCATCTAAGAATACCTCATCCTCCTTTGTTTCTGTTGACTCAGCAGCTACATCCAGGGTCGTCATATGATAGACTGACTGGAAATATGGTCCAAATAGCAAACTGACAGTTACTAACTGCAAAAGCTTCAATTTTAACCCTTTCACATCCTTATACTCCTTTCAAAAATATTTGTCTTCTTTCACAACAATCAACAAAACAATGCCCATCTAATTATAATTTAATTTAATTTTAATTTTAAATCAAATGATATCCTTTTTAGTTAAAAAACACCGATTATACAACATTTATTATTAAAATTAAATTATAAAATTTTATAACGTTCTCATTTAACAAAACTTAAGTTATTAAGACAAATGAATAAACAACTACGCTTTCCTCGAAACAAAAAAATAAAGCACAAATGCGCATTTACGCACTCATGCTTTATTCGTACAATTAATTCAGATAACGGCAGCGCATAGGATGCCAATAACACTTCCTAAAATAGCTCCTCCTAAAATGTGGAATGGCAACAGTTTTTTTGACAAATTTTATAAGGTGCAGAACTTCTTTCCGT
>OGSR01000038.1_pt1 | contig 94040 bp, 103 predicted proteins | sample 1574061 | NCBI WGS metagenome assembly OGSR01 (sample SAMN03295818, study PRJEB24534) | human gut metagenome | isolation source: fecal sample 8 from infant 2 | host: Homo sapiens | place: USA: Pittsburgh, PA | collected 2014-07 | reverse complement strand
ATCTTATCTACTTCTTTGATGCTGTTATCTGTCAATGTTTGTACGTCTTTTTCTAATCCGCGCAAATCATCTTCGGTAATATCACCATTTTTTTGTTGTTTTTTATATTCATCGATCGCATCACGACGGATGTTACGAATCGCGATTTTTGCATTTTCTGCTTCTTTTTTAACATCTTTAGCTAATTCTTTTCTGCGTTCTTCTGTCAGTTGCGGGATAACTAAGCGAATGACATTTCCATCATTGGTTGGACTGATTCCGATATCACTTGCCATAATAGCTTTTTCAACATCTTGAAGAATGCTCTTGTCAAAAGGTGTGATCATTAAAACACGTGCTTCTGGAATTTGGATTGATGCCATTTGGTTCAATGGTGTTGGCGCACCGTAGTAGTTCACAGTAATACGGTCCAAAAGGCTAGCGTTCGCACGGCCTGCGCGGATTTGCCCAAGTTCACGTTGAAGATTTTGTGCTGCTTTTTTCATTTTTTCTTTTGCTTCTGTCATAATTGCATCTGCCATTTTTATTTCCCCCTTACAGTTGTTCCGATATTTTCGCCTAAGATTGCACGGCGAATATTTCCGTGTTCATTTAAATTGAAGACAAGCAGTGGAATATCATTATCCATGCTTAGTGAACTTGCAGTTGAATCCATGACTTGTAATCCTTTGGCAATAACTTCCAGATGAGTCAGTTCTTCAAATTTTACTGCATTTGCATCTACTTTCGGATCAGCAGAATAAACACCGTCTACATTGTTTTTAGCCATCAGGATAACATCTGCGCCGATTTCTGCCGCGCGTAATGCTGCTGTTGTGTCTGTCGAGAAGTACGGGTTGCCGGTACCGCCTGCAAAGATAACGATCCGTCCTTTTTCTAAATGACGTTCTGCTTTACGGCGAATATATGGCTCTGCGATTTGACGCATTTCAATCGAAGTTTGCACGCGTGTCGGTACACCCACGTTTTCCAACGTATCCTGTAAAGCTAAGGCATTCATAACTGTAGCTAACATACCCATGTAATCAGCTTGAGCACGTTCCATGCCCATTTGTGCTCCGATTTGTCCGCGCCAGATATTTCCGCCGCCCACAACGATTGCCATTTCAACGCCCAGCTCGTGAACTTCTTTGATTTCTTGGATGATTTCTTTGATTACTGGTGGTTTGATTCCAAATCCTGCATCCCCAGCTAAAGCTTCTCCACTCAATTTTAAGACTACACGCTGATATTTCGGTGTGACCATGTTCATTCCTCCAATATTTTCTATTGCCATTTTACCATACTTAGATGATTTCGACACTCTAAGACTGGTTTTTCTTGTTTTGCTTAAAAAAAGGGAGCGCACAAACCGTGCGTTCCCGTCTGTTATTCAACAGAATTATTTTTTCACTTGGCTCATAACTTCTTCTACAAAGTTATCTTCGCGTTTTTCGATACCTTCGCCAACTTCGAAACGTACGAATGTTTTAACAGTTGCGCCTTTTGATGCAACGTATTTTTCAACAGTCATATCAGGATCTTTAACGAATGGTTGGTCCACCAAAGCGATTTCTGCTTTGAATTTCTTCAAGCGTCCTTCTACCATTTTTTCAACGATATTCGCTGGTTTGCCTTCGTTCAATGCTTGTTCTGTAAGAACAGTTTTTTCATGTTCTAATTCAGCTTCTGGAATTTGTGATTCGTTTACATAACGAGGATTGATAGCTGCTACGTGCATAGCTACGTCTCTTGCAACTGTTTCGTCAGTTGTTCCATCTAGAACAGTCAATACGGCAATACGTCCGCCCATATGCAAGTATCCACCAAATGCAGCATTGTCGTCTTTTTCTACAACTTCAAAGCGACGGAAGCTGATTTTTTCTCCGATAACTTGAGTTGCTTCGATCAAGTCAGATTCAATTGTACCTTTATCTGTTTTGATTTTCATTGCAGCTTCCATGTCTGCTGGTTTGTTTTCAGCAACAAGTTCTGCAATTTCTTTTACTAAATCTTGGAACATTTCGTTTTTAGAAACAAAGTCTGTTTCTGAGTTTACTTCAACGATTGCTGCAGTGTTACCTTTCACAGCAACTGAAGCCAATCCTTCAGCTGCAATGCGGTCATTTTTCTTCGCAGCCTTTGCCATTCCTTTTTCACGTAAAAGATCAACTGCTTTTTCCATGTCGCCTTCTACTTCAACTAATGCTTTTTTCGCATCCATCATTCCTACGCCAGTCATTTCGCGTAGTTCTTTTACCATTTTAGCTGTAACGTCTGCCATGTTTAACTCCTCCTGTGTGTTTTTCTTTTTAAAAAAAGCTGCTTCAAAGGAGAGTGAGGCTTGTCGCCCAGCCTTTGAAACAGCTCCATCATTCAAAATTATTCTGCTGAAGAATTGTCGCCTTCAACAACATCTACGATTTCTTCGATTGACGTTGCTGTGTTTTCTTCTGTGAAATCTTCTTCAACTACTTGATCTTCACCTTGGTTTCCTTCGATGAAAGCATCAGCCATTTTTGAAGTAATCAATTTAACGGCACGAATTGCATCGTCGTTTGAAGGGATTACTACGTCGATTTCATCTGGATCGCAGTTTGTATCAACCATAGCTACGATTGGGATATTTAATTTGTGTGCTTCTTGAACAGCAATACGTTCTTTACGTGGGTCAACGATGTACATTACATCTGGGATTCTTGGCATATCAGCGATACCGCCTAAGAATTTTTCAAGACGTTCACGTTCTTTGTTCAAACCAGCAACTTCTTTTTTAGGTAGAACTTCAAAAGTTCCATCTTCTTCCATTGCATTGATTTGTTTCAAACGGCTGATACGTTTTTGGATAGTATCCCAGTTTGTCAATGTTCCGCCTAACCAACGATGGTTAACGAAGTATTGTCCTGCACGAGTTGCTTCTTCTTTGATTGCTTCTTGTGCTTGTTTTTTTGTACCTACGAATAATGCTACGCCACCTTCTTCAGCAACGCTCTTCATGTAATCATAAGCTGCATCTACTAATTTAACTGTTTTTTGCAAGTCAATGATGTAGATTCCGTTTCTTTCTGTGAAGATATATTTCTTCATTTTTGGGTTCCAGCGACGAGTTTGGTGACCAAAGTGTACGCCGGCTTCTAGTAATTGTTTCATAGAAATTACTGCCATGTTTGTTTCCTCCGATTTGGTTTTATTTTTCCTCTTCTTATCTTCTACCTTGCCGGCAAACTTTTTCAAGCACCTACCGACAATCCAATAAGAATGTGGATTTGCTGATGCATAAAGCACCCTCAGCTATTATACAGACAAAAGATCCGTATCGCAAGAGCAAATATACTTTTCTGCTCAACATTCAATAGTTTACCTGAAAGATAAAAAGAATTCAAGAAAAACAGTAGATTTCTCTTTGTTTCTTTATTATCCTTTTTCCATAAAATAATTTTAGGTATAAAAGACGAATATTATTGGGCAATCCTTCTTTTTTTTGTTATGATACATGTGAAATCTTTCGTAAAGGAGAAAGAAAATGCGCAAAGCTCAAAGACATTTGCTGATTAAACAAGTCATTGAAGAATTCCCGATCCGTACGCAAGAAGAACTATTAAACAAACTTGGGCATTATGGCGTTACCGCCACGCAGGCAACGATTTCTCGAGATATCCGTGATCTAAAAATCGTGAAGGCACCTGATGAAAATGGCGTTTCCCGCTTCGTATTGTTTCGCGAAAAAGGAACTCCTGAGACTAGGACTGAGGAAGAGGATCGGCTGGTTCAAATGATTGAAGACATTGTATTGAAAGTCGAACGAGTCCACTTTTTGACAATCGTCAATACCTTGCCAGACAATGCTCATTTATTTGCATCTGTTTTAGATGAGATCAAACCTCCCTCTATTGTCAGTACAATTGCTGGATTCGATACGATCATGGTCATCTCGGAAAATGAGGAGGACGCAAAACGAGTAGAAGAATTTCTTCACCATCCAACTGAAGTATCACTTTTTTAATCAGAGCACGTATTCCTAATATGGAATGCGTGTTTTTTTATTTTCAATATTTTCCTTATTAAATAAACCTTTACACTCTTTACAAAAATACATCATTTTTTATTCAAATTTTTCAACACCTTGATTGAATCACAATAATCATCATTTATATTGGATGTTAACAAGAGCAGCTTCTTGCTCTTTGTGTATTTCAAAAAAGAAATGAAAGGAAATCATATGTATAAATTATTAACTCCTGGACCATTGACGACTTCTGAAACAGTGAAAAATGCTATGCTGATCGATCATTGTACTTGGGATCAAGAATACAAAGAAATTACACAATGGATAAGAAAAAAATTACTGGATCTTGCTCAAGTATCGGAAGGAATATACACAACGGTCTTAATGCAAGGTAGCGGCTCCTTCGGGGTAGAATCGGTATTAAGTTCTGTGATCAGGCCAGAAGATACTGTACTGATTTGTTCAAACGGCGCATATGGACAACGAATGATCAACATGTGCGAATGTCTGAAACTGAACTATACCGTTTATGAGGTATCGGAACATCAAATCCTCCAAGCTCATGTGATTACACAGCTGATTGAAGAGAATCCGTCTATCTCCGCACTAGCAATGGTCCATAGCGAGACTACTTCCGGTATTTTGAATAATTTGGAAGAGATTGCTGCTGTCACACAAGAAAGAGATCTTTTGTTTATAGTGGACGCGATGTCAAGCTTTGGTGGGATACCGATTCGTGTAGCCGAACTAGGGATTGATTTTTTGATTTCCAGCTCAAACAAATGTATTCAAGGTGTTCCGGGCTTTTCTTTTGTACTTGCTAATAAAGCGGAACTGGAAAAACGAAAAAATGTTAGCCGAAGTTTGTCACTTGATCTATATGACCAGTACCGCGTGATGGAAAACGAGAATGGCAAATGGCGTTTCACTTCCCCTACCCATACGGTTTTGGCTTTTCAACAAGCGCTGAAGGAACTAGAGGCAGAAGGAGGAATCGAAACTCGATATTCACGTTATCTCGCCAATAATCATGTGCTACGACAAAAAATGACAGAGATGGGGTTCCAGCCTTTCATTCAAGAATATCAGGGGCCATTCATCACCTCTTTTCTTTACCCTAAGGACTGGCGATTTGATTTTAATCATTTTTATCAGTATTTAAAGCAAAACGGATCTGTGATCTATCCCGGGAAAATCAGCGATCATGAATGTTTTCGTATCGGAAATATTGGCGAGATCTATCCGGAAGATATTTTGGAACTGACAGCAATTATCAAAGACTATAAGGAGAACGTTAATGATTAAAACTGTAATTTTTGATTGGGCAGGAACAACTGTGGACTTTGGCTGTATGGCTCCTGTCCACGCTTTTAGAAATGCTTTTCTAGAAAAAGGAATCCAACTGACTGACAAAGAAATCCGCGAACCGATGGGAAAATTAAAATGGGATCATATCCAACAGCTTCTTTCCCTCCCTTCTGTCAAAAAACAATGGATAGCTATTTATGGACAACTACCTCAGGAAAAAGAGGTGGAGGAATTGTATCAACAATTTGAACATTATCTGTTTAAAGATTTGGTCAAGCATTCTACCTTGAAACCCGACACATTGGAAACGATCGAACGGTTGAGAAACGCTGGGATCAATATTGGTTCCACGACTGGATTTACTGCTCCTATGATGGCAATCGTAGCAGAAACCGCAAAAAAAGAAGGGTATTCACCAGACTTCATAGCAACTTCTGAAGACGTCGAAGGGTATGGTCGACCGTTTCCTTATATGATCCATAAAAACATGCAGTACTTCAAAAACAAGTCGGTTGATGAAGTAATCAAAGTCGGAGATACGGTCTCAGATATCCAGGAAGGGAAAAATGCCGGAGTGTTGACAGTAGGTGTAATTGAAGGTAGTTCGCTAATGGGGATTTCTTATGATGAGTACCAAAAATTAGAGATGGGGAAAAAAGATCGTTTAAAACACTCTGTTGCTCTTAGATTCCAACAAGCCGGCGCTGATATTTGTGTAAACAATTTAAAAGAGTTAACAAAATACATTTTGTACGCTGACAAGAATCCAGAATGACTTTTATACAAAATAAGAGGTCGTGAAAAAGCTGTCCTGTATCAAGTAATAAGAACAACCAAGCAAAAATAGCTCCTCATATTTTTCGTTTGGTTAGGCTTATTACCGCAGATGCAAGCTTTTGAACACCGTTTATTCGAAAAAAAAAGGGAGCTGTGACACGACTTTTGTCACAGTCCCCTTATTTGCAAACAAACAGTGTTTAAGAGACAAACTCTCCACTAAACGGTGTTCATTCAGCTGACTCTCGGTATTTGCTCAAAAAACGATAAAATTTGAAAAGCTATTTTCTCTTTTGTTTCTCTAATACTCGGATCAGAATGCTGATTTCACATTCTCTTTTTCCTACATCTTATCTGGTGCATGAAGTCCTAGCAAACGAAGGTCTTCTTTCAATAATACAGTCACTGCATAAACTAGAGCTAAGCGTGCTTCTTTTTGTTCATCATCAGCTAAAATCTTCGTATGAGCATAGTATTTGTTGAATGCTTGTGCTAATTTGATTGCATGTTTCGCAATCACTGACGGTTCGTATTTTTCCCCAGCAGACAAGACCGTTTCAGGGTATTTTTGAACTAATTTAACCACTTCCCAGCTGGTATCGTCATTCAATGCATAGTCTGCTGTTTCTGAAGGGACAAATCCTGCTTTTTCCAACAGGCTGACTGCACGAGCATGTGTATATTGCACATAAGGTCCAGTTTCTCCTTCAAATCGAACAACTTCTTCCAGGTTAAAGTCAAATGTATTCAGTCGATCGTTTTTCAAATCGTGGAAAATGACTGCCCCAACCCCAACTTGTTTAGCTACAGCATCTTTGTTTTCCAAATCAGGGTTTTTCTCGCTGATTTGTTCTTTAGCAGATTGGATTGCTTCATTTAATACTTCTTCTAATAAGACGATCTTTCCTTTACGAGTTGATAATTTTTTACCACCTTGTGTGATCAAACCAAATGGAATATGGTGCATGTCGTCAGACCAGTCAAAGCCCATTTCCTTCAAGACAGCTTTCAACTGTTTAAAATGATAGCTTTGTTCATTCCCTACTACATATAGAGATTGTTTGAAGTCGTAAGTACGTTTACGGTACAATGCAGCAGCTAAGTCACGTGTAATGTATAGTGTCGCACCGTCTGACTTCTTAATCAACGCTGGATTCAGGTCATAAGCAGATAGGTCAACGATCTCTGCACCTTTATCCTCGTTCAGCAAATGTTTTTCTTCTAAAAGTTTGACGATTTCATCCATCTTGTCATTGTAGAAAGCTTCACCGTTCAACGAATCGAAACGTACTTCCAGCAGATCATAGATTTTATTGAATTCTTTCATCGATTCATCACGGAACCATTGCCATAATTGAATAGCCTCTTCATCGCCTTCTTCCAGACGTTTGAACCAAGCACGAGCTTCTTCATTTAATTCTGGTTCTGTTTCAGCTACTTCATGGAATTGGACATATAAACGAAGCAATTCATTGATTGGTTCTGCTTTAACAGCTTCTTCTGTACCCCATTTTTTGTAAGCGACGATCAGTTTTCCAAACTGTGTTCCCCAGTCACCTAAATGGTTGATGCGGATTGGCTGATAACCGATTTTTTCCATAATGAAACCGATCGAATTACCGATAACTGTCGAACGCAAATGTCCCATTGAGATTGGTTTGGCAATATTAGGAGAAGACATGTCGATTGGTACTGTTCCTTGATTCCCGATATTGCTATCCCCATAATGTTCTTTTTCTTTCACTACTGTTTGCAAAACTTTTTTGCTGATAAGTTCTTTATTCATGAAAAAGTTCAAGTAAGGTCCGACAACTTCGATTTTTTCAAAGTTGGCAGAATCGATTTTTTCTGCTAAATCTGCAGCGATTTGCTGTGGCGCTTTTCGGTAAACTTTTGCTAATGAAAAGGCTGGAAATGCAACATCTCCGTGTTCAGCTGATTTTGGATTTTCTAGTAATTGTTCGACTTGTTCCAGTGTTAAATCATCTTTGACAGCGTCATAGACAGCTTTTGCGACAAGATCTTTATTATTCATCTTTATTCCTCCTAAAGTGCTCCCTTGATTGTTAAACAAAAAAAATCTCTAGCGACGGCATACTTAGTATGCCATCACTAGAGACGAGATTTCCCGCGGTACCACTCCAATTGTCCTAAAAAAGGACCAGCTCCATCTGATATCGGTAGACGACCGTCTGTTTAAAACAGAATTCTCCAAGTGCGCTTCGTTGTATCTTCTTCATTCGGCTTCCACCACTTCCGAATTCGCTAGCCAAGAATGATACAAGTACTCTCTTGTTCAACAAATCTTAGTCTTATTAAACTTTCTTGAATTATATCAGAAAAAAAAACGAAAGGCTAGTCGTTTCTGATAAAAAAACAATCCAGATGGCCTAAAGGAGAAGAAATACCACCTGGATAGCTATAAATCATTTCGTAAATACGAAAGACTTAACAAATTAATCAGCTATGATAATCGTTCCTTCTTCAGAAGCTAAAAGATTCTCGATATTTTCTAAAGAAGTGATGATTGCCTTAGCGTTTGGTTTTGCTTCAACAAATGCAATAGCTGCCTCTACTTTCGGAAGCATGCTTCCTGGAGCAAATTGCTTTTCATCAATGTATTGTTTCATTTCTGAAACAGTAACAGTTTCTAATTTCTTTTGATCTGGTTTTTGGTAATTGACATACACATTGTCTACTCCTGTCAATACGATCAGCAAATCCGCATCGATGATTTCGGCTAATTTTTCTGAAGCAAAATCTTTATCGATTACGGCTTCTCGTCCTTCTAATCCAGTAGCTGTTTCTACAACAGGAATCCCACCGCCACCAACAGAGACTGTGATAACTCCTTGATCGACCAGCGTTTCGATGACACGTGCTTCTTTAATCGAGATGGGTTTAGGGGAAGCGACTACTTTTCTCCATCCACGTCCAGCATCTTCTTTGAATGTCACAGTGGAGTCAGCATTCATTTGTTCTTTGGCTTCTTCTTCCGTGTAGAATGGACCGACTGGTTTACTTGGATTTTTGAATGAAGGATCATTTTCATCCACAATAACTTGAGTGACTAAAGAAACCACATCTTTATCGATCCCTTTTTCCTTCAGTACTTCGCCCATGGCGTTTTGTAACCAGTAACCGATAGATCCTTCTGTCATTGCAACACATGTATCTAAAGGCATTGCCGGTGTTTTCTCAGAATCAGCAGCTTGCTGCTGAATCAATAAGTTACCGACTTGCGGACCATTTCCGTGGGAGATGATCAATTCATCTCCTTGTTCGATAAATTTCACTAAATACTTTGCTGTTTCCATTAACGCTTCTTGTTGGGCTTTTGCACTTGCATCCGTAGACAAGATGGCATTACCCCCTAAAGCGACAACTACTTTTCGTTTGGCCATTTCATTCGTCCTTTCTTCAGTTCTACCGAATTTTCTAGATAACAAAACGAGCCAGCGTTTTGTGATTTTCCCTCAATGCTGACTCGTTTTTTCGTGAGATGAATGTGGTTATGCTTAAACGCGAGGGATAAACAAGTTACCTAATGTTGCTGCCATGATCGCTTTGATTGAGTGCATACGATTTTCTGCTTGGTCAAATTGACGAGCATATTTGCTGCGGAAGACTTCATCTGTTACTTCCATTTCAGTGATGCCAAAGCGTTCTTTCATTTGTTCACCGTAAACAGTGTTTGTATCATGGAAAGCTGGCAAGCAGTGCAAGAAGATCAAACGATCTGTGTTGTGTGTTTTTTCTACCATTTCCATATTGATTTGGTAAGGTTTCAACAATTTGATACGTTCTTCGAATTTATCTTCTTCACCCATTGATACCCATACATCAGAATAAAGGACGTCTGCTCCGTCTACACCTTTATCAACATCGTCGGTAATCATCAATTGTGCACCGGATTTTTCAGCAAAGCCTTCTGCCATTTTGACGATTTCTTCTTCAGGTTGTAATTCTTTTGGTGCAACGATACGCATATTCGCTCCTAAAATTGCACCTGTGACTAATAAAGAGTTAGCCATATTGTTTCGACCATCTCCGCAGTAAGCAACAGTGATACCTTCTACTGTCCCAAAGTTTTCTTGGATAGTTAAAAAGTCAGCGATCATTTGTGTTGGATGCCATTCATCAGTCAAGCCATTCCAAACTGGAACACCAGAGAATTCTGCTAGTTCCTCTACCATTTTTTGACTGAATCCACGGAATTCGATTCCATCAAACATACGACCTAGTACTTTAGCTGTATCTTCTGTGGATTCTTTTTTACCTAATTGGATATCATTTGCACCTAGATATTCAGGATGTGCACCTAGATCGATCGCTGCAGTAGTAAATGCAGAACGAGTACGTGTAGATGTTTTTTCAAATAAAAGCGCAATATTTTTTCCTTCTAGATAGTGATGTGGGATACCACGTTTTTTCAAGTCTTTCAAGTGTTCTGAAAAATCGATCAAATATTGTAATTCTTCTTTTGTAAAGTCTTTTTCTGCTAATAAGCTTCTTCCTTGGAATACTGATTCTTTCATATTAAACATTCTCCTTTAGATTGTTTTTATTTAAGATTAAAGAGGAAATCCCGACGGCAGCTGACAGTAAGACCGCCGTCAGGAAACAAATTACTTCAAGTCTTCACGGACAAGTGGTTGGCTCATGCAGCGTGGACCACCACGGCCTCGTGACAATTCACTTGAATTGATTTCTAACACTTTGATGCCATAGCTACGAAGCAATTCGTTCGATACATAATTTCGGTTATAAGTGACTACAACACCTGGAGCGATTGCCAATGTGTTTGATCCATCATTCCATTGTTCTCGAGGTGCAACGATCTCATCTCCATTACCAGTTGGGATCAGTACAAGATCATCTAATCCAAGAGCAGCTTTCATCGTTTCATGTAAGTTATCTGAATGAGTAATCTTGATATCATCACCATCTGGTTCGATTGTAAAGACATCCATCTTACCGTCTTTACTTTGAATTGCTGGATGGATAGTGAATTTATCGTGATCTACCATTGTAAATACGGTATCCAAATGCATCATTGCACGGTTGTTTGGAATTTTGATTGCTAACACTTTTTCAAATCCTGAATTTTTTGCGAATAGGTGGCGTGCTAATTTTTCTAAAGCTTTCGCATTAGTTCGTTGAGAAATCCCAACAGCTACTACTTTATCGCTTAAGATCAATTCGTCTCCGCCTTCGATATGATCTGGATTTTCACGATCCAACCATACTTCGATTCCTTTATTTGCAAATCTTGGATGATGTTTCAAAATATATTCTGTAAACATCGATTCACGACGACGTGCTTCAAAAGTCATCTTATTGACTGTCATCCCATTTCCCATTGATGCGGAAGGGTCGCGTGTAAAGTACAAGTTTGGCATTGGGTCCATGTAAAATGGATAGTCATCGTCTGCTGACAGATCGTATAGACTGCTAGAACGTACTTCAATATCTTTTGTACGAACCCCAGCCATGATTTTATCTACCATTTCTTGCGTTTCCATTGATAGAAGGAACTCATGAAGACCCTCTCTTACAGCATTCGATGCAATATGAGATTCATCCAACATTTTATTCAAGAATTGTTCTTTGACATTGCCTGCGTCAATCGCTTCTGCCGCTAATTTTTCCAAGTAAAGAGTCTCGACGCCTTCATTTTGCAATGTCTTTGCAAAGTTGTCATGTTCTTCTTGAGCAATCGGAAGATATGGAATATCATCGAACAACAGACGATCCATAATATCTGGTGTCAAATTTTCCACTTCTTGTCCAGGCCTTTTCAGTAAAACTGTCTTTAATTTCCCTATTTCAGAGAAAACGTGAATAGGTTTATCCATGTTGTGTTGCCTCCTTCTTTTTGATTACATGTATAGGATATCCTCCTTTTGTAATCACTTTCATAATTTTGTCTCATTCAAAATGAGACATTCCTCACATTAATATTCGATAATTAAATAATTAAACGTTTTTCTATTTTTAAGCGTAATTTATTCATTTTTTATTCTGTATACACTTTCAAAAAAATATTTATTCATTGAAAAAATTTTTTTGAATAAATTAAAAAAATAAATTATATTAGCGTTGTTAGCGTTTACTATATGTATTATTGTTGTTTTTTATACACAAATCATTCGCTTCAAAACAAATTATTCAATACCATTGTATATTTTTTACATAATAACAAATTATATTTGTAAAGTGTTAAAACTTGTTTCTAATGTTGGTATGTTAAAACTTTACAAATTCTTTAAAAAAAGTGACAATAAATATAGTGAACAATAAGGAGAGGACTTTTTAATGCGTGTTAATAAAATCGATTTTCACTTTTCAAAACTCAGATATCAACCTGATTTTGAACATTTCTCGGATGAAGAGTTCCAACAGATCAAGGAACATACTGTTCTTCGTTCTTATAAAAAAGGACAGATCCTTTTCGACGATGGTGATCCCAGACAACGGTTGTATATCTTGACCAAAGGACTCGTTCGTTTAGAACGTTATGATGAAAGTGCAACTTATTACTACTATGACTATGTGAATACAAATAACCTTTTTCCTATGTCAGGAATGTTTGGAGAAGAGACCTACACTTATACAGCTCAAGCGATGACTGATATTGAAACATTCTACCTTCCTGTTTCCTACTATGAAAAATTAGCACGAAAAAATCCCGAACAGTTGATCTATATGATACAAAAAATTTCTAAAGTAGTTGAAATACATGAATTGCGTATCCAAATCGGATTGACCTCTAGCGCCTTTGACCGGGTAAAACAAAATTTATTCATTTTGAAAGAAGAATTGGGCGTACCAACAAAAGATGGTCATATCACCATTCCTTATCCGATCACCTTAAAAGAATTAGCAGTGAATAGCGGCACGACACGTGAAACTGCTGGACAAGTAATCAAACAACTACGTGATTCCGGACTGTTAGATTATGACAAAAAGCGTTTTACTTTCTGTAAGACAGCTACTACTCCAGCTATGAGAGAATAACGCGATCAAAAATAAGCAGTGACCCTGATATTTATCAGGGTCACTGCTTATTTTCCTCCCTAAAACTTCTGAAAGATCCGGTAGTTTTAGATCACTGGGCAAGACTCAAAGATTTTCTATGTGTGTTTCAGTTATGTAATATTCACTGTTTGCAAAAAATACTGATAGATTAACTAGAGGAAGCATCTTGTCCTCATCCGACCTAGATTATTCGATATTCCTCGACAATAAACGATTAATCAGTGAGTGCAATCAGAGGAACGGATAATGATGAATAAGCTGTAAAAAATAGGGCTTTGACAAAAGCGTGTCACAGCCCTTATTTCGATTAAACGGTGTGTACCTGTCAACTCTTCGGTCACAAGTCATAATGTTCATAAACATGAGGAGCTGTTTTTTGAAATTGTTACTTGTGAATCAGAGTTAAACGACAGGCTTACGAACTCTTGATTAAACGGCGTTCAAAAGCTTGCATACGCGGTAATAAGAACAGCCAGGTCAAAAACATGAGAAGCCGTTTTTCCTGGGCTGTTCTTATTACTTGATGCAGGGCAGATTTTTCACAACCTCTTTATTCAGATAAAACCAAGCTTGGATCAGCATTCAACTGATAGCTAGCAAAATTTCTTTTTTGCATTTCCACATGTGCTGCTGCTCCAATCATTGCAGCATTATCTCCACAAAGTCGAAGAGGGGGAATCACTAGTTCTACCTCAGGGAATTTAGTTGCCAAAGCATCCTGCAATCCTTCACGCAACCCTTGATTGGCCGCTACACCTCCAGCTACAATCAGTTGCTTGACTGGATAATTTTGACAAGCTCGAAGTGTTTTAGTAATCAATACATCGATCACACTTGCTTGAAAGCTAGCTGCTAAATCATTTTTGTCTAGATCTTCTCCACGCTGTTGTGCATTATGCACCAAATTGATAAATGCACTTTTTAATCCGCTAAAACTGAAATCATAATTATCTTCATGGATCATCGCTCGTGGAAAATGGTAATTATCTTTTCCCTGATGAGCTAGCTGATCGATTTCTTTTCCGCTTGGGTAAGAAAGACCTAATACTCTTCCAACTTTGTCATAAGCTTCTCCTGCTGCGTCATCTCTTGTCTCCCCAATGATTTCATATGATCCATCTTCTTGCATATAGACTAATTCTGTATGTCCTCCGCTAACAAGAAGTGCCATCAATGGAAACTGGAATGGTTTAACCAGACGGGCTGCATAGATATGCCCTGCCATATGGTTTACAGGAATAAGCGGCAATTGGTGTGCCCAAGCAAAAGCCTTAGCTGCAGAAATACCAATCAGCAACGAGCCGACAAGTCCTGGTCCATAAGTGACAGCGACTGCCGATAAATCTTCTGCCGACACACCAGCTTCTACCAGTGCATCTTCCAAGCATAAGGTGATTTGTTCTACGTGATGGCGGCTAGCTACTTCAGGAACTACGCCACCAAAACGTTTATGACTGTTTATTTGAGAAGCAACGATGTTAGATAAGATCTCTGTTCCATTTCTAACGACCGCTACACTCGTTTCATCACAACTTGATTCAATCGCCAGAATCAATTCTTCATTCATTTCATCGTCTCCGTTTTTAACTTTCTGCTCATAATGATCGCATCTTCCGTCGGATTGCGATAATATGATTTCCGTTTACCTAATATACGAAACTTTTCTGATTCATAAAGTTTTCTTGCTGCTTCATTAGATAGACGTACTTCTAAAAAAACATGCAGCGAATCTTTTATTTGTTCCGTAATCAGTAATTGTAACAAATGCCGTGCATGCCCTTTTCCTTGTTCTGAAACTGCAACAGCAATATTTGTGATCTCGACTTCATCTATTACTTTCGAGTATCCAATAAAGCCACAGATCTGGTTATCTTCAACTAAAAGCAGATAATCAGAGTGAGGCTGTTGGATGTCTGCCAAAAACTGCATTTTCGTCCAAGGTGAACCATGTGGATAAGCATTTTCGCTAATCACCCATACGCATTCTGCCAAGTACGCTTCATCAAAATCTTTTTTTCTGCAAATCAACTAATCTCACTCATTTTCTAAAAGTTTTATCATATCCAATGCATCTTCTTTTGTTTCAGTGTAATATCTTTTTTTGATCGTCGTTGCTTGAAAACCTAACTTCCGATAAAGTCTTTGTGCATCTTGATTACTCATACGCACTTCTAATGACATCGTCTCACAGCGATTCATTATAGCAAAGTTCTCGATTTCGTCAATAAGCAGCGAACCGATTCGTTTACGCTGATATGCCGGTCGAACGGCAATATTCGTGATATGGCAATCTAAACCGAACGCTCTTGAACCGATAAAACCAATCATTCTTCCATTATCAAAGATACCTAGATATAGATGAGGAAGCGGTGACTTCAATTCTGATATAAAGGCACTTTTTGTCCATGGCAATTCGCCATTATAGACTTCTCGTTCGACATCCAGCAGCTCTTTGATATCTTCTGTAGTCAATTCTCTTAGTACGTAACGACGATCGATTTGTTCGATTGTTTTTTCTGTATAAATCATTTTATCTTGAAAAAAGCTTCTGGCATACGCTCTAAATTTTTTCAACATAACTTTCGTCTCCAGGTGTGTGCGTCTCCAACCATTTTTCTTCTGCTTCTACCCGTTTTAAATAGCGAGGAAGAAAAGCTTGTTTCTCTGCAACTGGTTCAGCTAAAGCACCTAATTGAGCCACAGTTACACCACTTGGAATATCCCATGCTGGAACTGTATTAATCATCGCACTAGGCAATATTTCCTTTATTTCAGAGAAGAATTTGTGACAATCACTCCCGACGAAATAAATAGCTTCATTCAGCTTTTGTAGTTGTGTGAACAAATCAGAAGCAGAAATATGTACATCTTCAAGTACAGTTTCTAATCTATTTTCTTTCCAGCGGTATGCCCCAGCGTATACATTTTTTCTTCGAGCATCAAACATGGGCACAATAATATTATCCACACCGATGCAATTAGCCGCGATGGTTTTCAGACTAGATACTCCTACTAGCTCTTTATCTAATGTATAAGCAATCGTTTTTGCTGTCGTTACACCTATACGAAGCCCTGTATAAGAACCGGGACCATCAGAAACCGCGATTCGGTCAATGTCTTTTGGACTTATTTGAAGATCTGCAAACAATTGGTCGATTGCAGGCATCAGTGTTACACTGTGGTTGCGTTTGATATTTGTTTGTATTTGTCCAAGAATTTGTTCGTCTTCTACCACACCGATCGCCAAAGTTTGGTTTGCAGTATCTATTCCTAATGTAATCATATATTTGATCCTTTCTGCTATGACATTCTCGCCTTCCATTGTAGCATACTTTTTTATTCTGAGGATGAAAATACCAAAGGCAAAACTAGTACAATGATACATGATTATCTGCTGGCGGGCAAATTTTGCCCCTTCCTGAAACACAAAAAAGCTGCGGTATCACTCCATTTCCCCACAGCTTTTCCATCTTTTATTTCGTTGATTCTCGAATAATCAACTCTGTTTCCACAATAATCTTTCTTGAAACCGGTGCTTTGGAATTACTTAATTGAAGAATCGTCTCCACTGCTAGCTCTCCCATCCATTCGGTATAAACTTTTACAGTAGAAAGAGAGGGCGTTACATATTTCGCTACACTGACATCATTGAAACCCATCACAGAAATATCTTCTGGTACCACTAAACCTTTTTCTTGAATCGCTTTCAGTGCGCCAATCGCTAATGCATCATTAGCTGCAAAAAGCGCATCAGGAACATGCGGATTCGTTTTTAAATACTTCTTAACTGCTTGATATCCTGACTCGACAGAAAAATCTGCTTCGATAATTAGACCTTCGTCGTAGCCTTTTTCTGCCAAAACTTGTTGAAATGCCATAATTCTGGGATCTTTTAGCCGCTGATGGTTTTTCTTCGTATATTCTGTTCCAGCAAGCATAGCGATATGTTGCGCTTTATGGGAGACAAAGTGTTCAATGACTTTTTGAACACTTGACTTAAAGTCGACAACTAGAGAGTCGATTCCTTGAGAAGTGCCGTCAGAATCTACCAAAAGCAAGGCATTTTGGGATCCTTTCATTTCTAATAACTGAGCTTCGTCGAATTTTCCTAGTGCGATCGTTCCATCTGTCGGAAGATCACTAATGGAATCCCACGTTTCTTTCAATAAAGTAACGTTTGCTTCTTCTGCCTTTTTTTCGATTCCTAGACGAATAGATAAATAATAAAGATCTTCAAGCTCTTCCGTATCGTCGTACCACTGGATCAGGCGAAGCGTTTGCTTAGTATTTGCTGCATTTTTACGATGTTTCGTATAATTTAAGCGTTCTGCTGCTTCAAAAATTTTTTGCTTTGTGGCTAAGCCAACGGAAAGATCAGGATCATAGTTGAGAACTCTTGAAACAGTAGCAGGAGAAACTCCTGCCAACTGCGCAATGTCTTTAATTGTTGCCATTTGTCTCTCCTCCTTTTTTACGTTTATAAAATTGCAGTAAATCGTTCAAACGCTGCCTGTCCTTTTTCATCTCGCTTGAATACTCCAGCGTCTTCCAGTACACGTGCAAAAACCTGACCTACAGATTTTTGTACGACATCGGTAACCGTATCTTTCGTCAAATCAGGATGTTCTTTTTTTAATTGTTCTGCCCACGGACGATGATATTCAGCCATCTGGTTTTCTTCTCCTAATAAGAAATGCTCTACTTCTACTAGTTCTGGTTTCAAACGAGGTGGTAAAACAGCAAGCCCCATTACTTCGATCAACCCAATGTTCTCCTTTTTGATATGTTGGACATCTTTATGTGGATGAAAAATCCCATCAGGATGTTCTTCTGAAACATTGTTGTCTCGAAGGACAAGGTCCAACTCAAAGTAATTGTCCCTTCTTCGTGCAATTGGCGTAATCGTATGGTGTGGTGTACCATCTGCTGAAAAAGCTCTGATAGATACTGTTTCATCCGAATATGCTTTCCACTTTTCCAATACTGAGTTAGCTGCTTCAATCAGCAAGTTTTTCTCTGTTGATTGCAAACGGATCACAGACATCGGCCATTTCACGACTCCTGCGATGACTTGCGGATAATCTGCTAGTTTGATAAGTTTTTCTATCGGTGCTTTTGCCATAGGAAATTCATGACGTCCTGCCTGATAATGATCATGAGAAAGAATCGATCCTCCAACAATTGGTAAGTCAGCATTCGAACCAACAAAGTAATGAGGCAAGACTTCAGTAATCCGAAGCAGTCTAGCAAATGTTTCCTTTGTGATTTTCATCGGGCGGTGTTGTTCTGATAAAATGATCGAATGTTCATTGTAATAAGCATAAGGAGAATATTGGAATCCCCAGCTTTCACCGTCTAGATTCATTCGAATAATCCGGTGATTGGTGCGGGCTGGATAGTTCAAGCGACCTCTATATCCTTCGTTTTCCATGCAAAGCATGCAGGTAGGATAGTCTACTTTTACCGCCTCGCGTTCTGCTGCGATTTGTTTTGGATCTTTTTCTGGCTTAGATAAATTGATTGTGATTTCCAGTTCACCATACTCCGACTCTGCCGGAAATTTGATGTTTTTTGCGATGGCTCTTGTTTTGATGTAGTCATTTTTCTTACTTAAATTAAAGAAATACTCAGTTGCTTCCTCTGGGCTTTTCGAATAGTGCTGTGCAAAGAATGCATTGACGACTGAAGGTGGCGGTGTGAGAAAATCCATTAATTGCGCTTCAAAAATCTCTTGTTCTGCTGGCAATTCTGAAAGAACACCATTTTCTCTTGCCTTAGCGACAAGCTGATCCAATAAGTCTACAGATTCTTCCTTAACTGGTCTTACTTCAATGCTTTCTAGAGCATCTTCTCCTACCATCCCTAAAAGACGATTCTGTAAATATAAGCGGTCCATTTCCATCCATCCGCCAGCTTCGATCGCAAGTGTGGCAAAATCACAAATCGTTTGACTGATTGACATATCTCATTCCCCTATTCTTCATAACCATTTGGATGGCTGACATGCCAATCCCATGCTGTTTTGATAATTGCTTTGATATCTGTGTATTCAGGTTTCCAGCCCAGAATCTCTCTCGCTTTTTCACTTGAAGCGACTAATCGGCTAGGATCTCCAGCTCTTCTTGGTGCTATTTCTGCTGGAATTTCTTTTCCTGTCACTTCTCTAGCTGCTTCTAGCATTTCCTTGACTGAGTATCCTTTGCTGCTGCCTAAATTGAAGAAGTTGCTTTCATTTCCTTCTTTCAAGTATTCCAAAGCTAAAATATGTGCAGCAATCAAATCTTCTACTTGAACATAATCTCTGATACATGTTCCGTCTGGTGTATCGTAATCGTCTCCATAGACAGCCAATGCTTTTCTTTGACCAAGAGCTACTTGTAAAATGATTGGGACAAGATGCGTTTCTGGTGTATGATCTTCTCCGATAGATGCATCTGCTTTTGCTCCGGCTACATTGAAGTAGCGCAAAGCGACATAGCGCATGCCATATGCTTGGTCACACCACTTCATCATTTTTTCCATCATCAATTTACTTTCACCATACGGATTTTTAGGATTAGCTGGTGTATCTTCTGTGATTGGAGACTCTTTTGGTTCTCCGTAAGTTGCTGCAGTAGAAGAGAACACGATTTTATTCACATTGAACTCGTGCATGACTTCAAGTAAGATTTGCATACCGTATACGTTGTTGTTGAAATACATCAATGGTTTTTCGACAGATTCTCCTACTAAAGAGCTTGCAGCAAAATGGATTACTCCTTCAATCGGTTCCTTTTCAAATACGGAACGTAGAAATTCTTTATCCCGGATGTCTCCTTCATAAAAATGAGCATCTGGATGTACTGCTTGTTTGTGACCTGTGAGCAAATTATCTACCACAGCTACTTGATACCCCTTTTGAACTAGCTGGTCTACAGCGTGCGAACCGATATAACCGGCTCCGCCTAGTACTAAAATTGTCATAAAAAACACTCCTTTGATTAGTAAAATTGTGTTTGTTGATTATATATAATTTAAAAAAACGAAGTTTACTTTTATGGTGAAAACAAACAAAGTAAAATTTCGTAAATTCATATGGTAAATTTATAATAAAACATTTAGTAAACATTTTCAAGGATTTTTTGCAAAGGTTTACAAACAAACGTAAAACTAGCCTTTTTTTCTCTTTTGTTCCATAATGGATATAACAAATAATAAATGAGGTGGATTCAATGAAAAAATTTGTATCTGGAATATTAGTAGGAAGTCTGGCAACAGCCGCTGCCGTTGCTGGTTTGGTCGCTTCTGTGAAAAAAACAGTGATCGATCCAATTGACGAAAAAGAAGCAATGATCGAAGAAAACCGTAAAAAAGCAATGCGCAAACGCGTTTCTCGTTAATAATTATTTAAAAATACGCATGAAGACTTTTGAAAGAACAGATAAGTCATCATGCGTATTTTTATTTGTCAGTCAATATAAGTTGTGCTATCTTATCTGCCTGTCTCAGATTCCATGGATCTGTATAAGGTCTAGCTACTGCTGCAGTTAGCCAATCCACACCTTCAACAGGTATTCCATAGCAATAAAAGTCAGACTGGATTTCCCCTGAAGCATCAATCACGCGATTCGTACCTCGCTCAACATCTATAGCTTCTGAATGATAACTTCCTGTATTATCTGAAAATGAAAAAGGGCGAACAAGTTTGTTTTCCTTCAATTTTTTTATGACAGGATTACTTGAACGAGAAAAGCTTGTTTGTGGCAATCGAGCTTCAATCAAATAGCGACTGCTGATTTCTTTATCTTGTAGAGAAATAACATAGCGGTTGTGCTTTTGCTGAATATCAAGTGGCGGTTCGATCAAATGAAAAATACCCGCATCTATCAGTGCTGCTAATTCTTTCGTCCGAATGACTGGCGGACCGATCGTTAAAAAGCTATTTAGATGAGTAAACCATCCCCATAGTATTTCTTTGTATTCCTTTGCAGAAAAAACGTGCCATTCAATAGCCTGCCGGATTGGATCACGCCAGTCTTTTAATGCATCAAATGTTGAAGCAAATGCTCCTGTGCAATTGCCTTTTTCCGCTTCTTTTATCTGCCCTTCAATAAATGCTCGGCTAGCTTCTGCAAAGGACTCATCCTGATAGGTAAGAGGAATTTCTAAATACGACCAATCCCATCTATAAGGGATTAGTGCTGGATGCTTTCCGAGACACTCCTCTGAAGAGAGGCAGAGAAAATCATGCTCAAAATTTTTCTTTGGAATCGGCAAATGATATTCTTCGATGATTTTCTTGTAATAAAACAACTCAACGTCTTTTTTCAGATAGTCAAAAAATGTTTCGCCAGTCAAAAATCCTGACTGATGCCATTGCTCCAGGTTTTCTTTTGTTAGTAACCGTGGCCATGCCATTGCTCCGCCTTGCTTTTGATTTCTTCCTCGAGGGTAATAAGGGAGCCCCCTTCTTGATCCACTGTATACAATCGGTTCCTTGCCTGATGGATGATAGACCAGTTTTCCCTTTTCGTTCTCGAAGCGCCCTCCTCTTGATACTGTAAACAATCCGACATAATCAAAAAAACTTAAGCCTAGACCTCTTAAAAAGACATTTTCTTTAGGCGGTATCTTCGAAAGATCGACATCTGCAGGATTAGAAGGAAGCTGATACAGTAAATCATTTTTCTTTGCGTAGTCTACCCACACTCTTTCTTCTTCTGTCTCATCATTTTCCCAGTGACCGCTTGCTAAAACAAGCTGATCGACAGAATAGCTTTGCTGATCTGTCTGTAAAAGATAACCATCTTTTCTTTTGCTGACTTTTTTTACTAAAGAATAAACAAACTGAATAGAAGCTGGAAATTCTTCTTGCAACTTTGAGAAAAACCAGCGTTGATAGAGTCCGTATAAACATCGAGTAGATTGCTGATCTTTTTCCAGACGATTGATTTCTTCTATAATTAGTTGCTTATTTTTGGTTACCGTCTGTTCGATATAATCTGTAGCAGGTCCTTTACTCCATTGAAACAAGTTGGGTCCCTGTGTTACCAATCCTCCACTGGACAATGTTTCATCTGTAAAAAGCGTCACTTGTTGAGAAACAGAATTCATTAATAACTCCGGTGGCTGATTCAACCGCCAAACTCGACCTCCAGGACCATTGGGATCGAAAAGAAAAAGTTCAAGAGAATGTCTGTCCTGATTATTATGGAGAATCCTTTCTGCTACACTTAATCCTCTAGGTCCGGCACCAATGATCCCTATTTTCATTTGCATGCCTCCATTTCGATAAATTTTTTCAATAAAACAGCATGGTTCTGATGTTCATTTTTTGCACCATAAACAAAAGTAATGACTGGATGTTCTTTCATAAGTTGACTGAGTTTAAGAATAGCTTGCTTCTTTTCTTCTTCGAAAATCAATTCTTGTTGGTATTTCTTTGCAAATGAAGCAAATCGTTCTGGTACATGGTCAAAAGTTTTGCGTGCTTCATTACTAGGTGCAATTTCTTTCAACCACAGATCTAACTGCGCTTTTTCTTTTGAAATTCCTCGTGGCCAGAACCTATCCACGAGTATTCTATAGCCATCCTCTTTTTCAGCATCAAGGTAAACACGTTTTAATTTGATCATAGTTGTTTCCTTCTTTCTGCCTTTTCGCTTAGCTTATATATGTAGATAATAGCACAAAATAAAAAAAATGAACGGCACAACTATCCATTGCGCCGTTCATGTGATCTTGGTCAAAATCTAATGATTGATTCGGTTTTTAAAGCTGTCATACAATCATCTGTTTTATACTTTTTTACTTTTGATTTTTCCAGACCATCCGTCATATCCACCCTTAAGTAAATAAATCTCTTGATAACCTGCTTTACGTAATTTATTTGCTGTACGGATGCTCAAACTTTTCTTTTGATCGTAAATATAGACAGGCTGGTCTTTTCGAATAGATCCTAATGAATCTTTCAAAACAGTGTAAGGGATGTTTCTTGCACCTAAAATATGCCCAGCATCAAACACATCTTTTTCGCGAACATCGATTACTTGTGCTTTTCTCATTCCTTCTCGAAATTCTTCTTCTGTCAAAGTCGTTGCTGAACGCTTGGCCATTACTCGTAGATAGACTTCCCAAAAGATGATTGCAAGCACAATCAATAGCAAAATGATATTAATTACCCATAAAACCATGTAATGCCTCCGTTTTTTTAAGCAAATTTCAAGGCTAATGAGGCAGCACCAATGACACCAGCTTCATTACCAAGCTCTGCTAATTTGATTTTTGTTGATTCTCTTACTTGCGGGAAAGTAAATTCTTTAAAATATTTCTCTACACGGCTGCGTAAAAATTCTCCTGCTGCCGATACTCCTCCACCTAACACAATACTTGACGGATTCAATGTATTCCCCAAGTTGGCGCAAGCTAAACCTAAGTAGAAGCATACGCGATCAACAACCATCAATGCAAACGGATCGTCTTCTTGAGCCATTTCAAAGATATCTTTACTTGTTACTTCTTCACCGTTGTCTAACATTGCTTTCAGTTTTGAATCTCCTGCGTATTCTTCTGCCAAGTAACGACCTAGACGTACCACACCAGTAGCGCTAGACACAGTTTCTAAACATCCGCGTTTACCGCAAGTACATTCGAACCCTTCAGGATCCACAGTGATATGGCCGATCTCTCCGCCTGCTCCGCTCACGCCGTGAATCAAATTTCCGCCAGCAACGATACCACCGCCAACACCTGTTCCTAGAGTAACGAATACAACGTCTGGATCGTTTTCTCCAGCACCTTTCCATCGTTCACCTAAAGCAGCAACATTCGCATCATTATCGATAGCGAATTTGATTCCTGTTCCTGCCTCGATCAGTTTTTTCACAAATTGAACTTCTGTCCAGTTTAAGTTATACGCACCAATAACCGTTCCAGCTTCGCTGTCCACGCTTCCTGGGGTACCCATGCCGATTCCGATAAAGTCTTCGGCTTTCATATTATATAAATTCAAACGATGGTTGATTGATTCAATGATTTCAGGAACGATATGCTTACCATCATCCAAAATATTGGTATCGATGCTCCATTTTTGCTGAATCTCTCCTTCTGGTGTTAAAATTGCAAATTTTGCTGTTGTTCCACCTAAATCAATCCCAATAATCTTCTTGTCCATTACAAATTTCCTTTCTTTCGGCTTTCTTCAATTCGGTGCTCTCTTTTTAATATGCGCCACGCTGTCATGTATGTATCATGATCAATCAAACGGCTATCATACAGATTACGCAATTCGATAGTCATTAATTCAATGTCATAGATGCGTGCACCCACATAGATAAAGATGCCAAATTTTTTGAACAGCTGCTGTACATCATATAAGCTCTCCATCTTTAAGCACTTCCTTCATATTATACAAGTAAACCATATTTTTTTAAACCCAGTAAAATACATATTACAAAAAGAAATACAAAAACTAGTGTAGAAAGAATCCTTTGGTGTATCGAATAGCTTGTCTGTTGTTTCGGTAGACCCAAAACATTCCCTAACACTAATCCGCCAATTAGCCCACCGACATGTCCCCAAACATCTACAGAGGTATCCAGAAGACCAAAAACAAATGTCAACACAATAAATAAAAGAAAATGTCTGACTAGCTGCTGGATCGCTGGGTTATGTTTAAAATGAAACCCTAAGATAAACAACGCACCGAACAAACCGAATATCGAAGTACTCGCACCACCAGACAGAACATTCGCTTCGTTAAAAGCAAAGCTTGCTGTATTTCCCATTATCCCGCTGAACATATAAATCAAGAAAAAACGCCAATGGCCATAGATTGCCTCGATTTGCTGCCCCATAAAATACAATATCAGTGAGTTCATTACGAAATGCATCAGTCCAAAATGGATGAAGATTGGTGTCACTAAACGCCACCATTCATTGAAGTGAACAAGATAAGGACCATACATTCCGGCATAATAAGGGATCTCAAGTCGCGGAAATAATTCCATCATAAGGAAGACCACTGTCTGTATCCCTAAAAAAGCATAGGTCCATAACGGTCGTCTTAACCATGCACGCAATTTTATTTGCTGTTGATAATTCATGAAAACCTCCCATTTCATTTTAGTCAATAAACAATTGTTGGATCTTCTGATCAAAGCTCTCCGGTTGCCATTGTTCATTCAATTGTTCACGAAAAACAAGGCTACATGTTTTTTTATGAAAATTATTTAAATACCGGTCGTAATAACCACCGCCAAAACCGATTCGATAACCGGCTCTATTGTAGATAATACCTGGTACAATGAGGAGATCGATCATCTCCGGCAAATAGAGCTTCTCTGATTGTGGCTCAAGAACACCAAAACTCGAACGTACAAGAACGGACTGTTCATCCATTTCATAAAACGCCATCTGACGTTTCGGCAAAGTTTTAGGTACAACTATTTTCTTTTGTTCTTTTTCTGCTCGTTGGATAACCGGCTGTGTATCCAGTTCAAATTCATTCGATAAAGTCGTCCCTATCACTTTTGCTGACTTCCAGTACTCGCTGGCGAATAGCTGTTTATAGATTCGCTGTTCTTTTTCCTTTTTCTTGCCACTTTTGGCCAGATTTTTCAGCTTTTCGATTCCTTTCCGGCGTAATCTCACTTTCAATTGGTCCAAAAACTCACCCTTCCTTCTCTCATAAAATGGTATAGGAAAAAAAGAAAAATAGCAATCGAACTTTCAAATAAATGCATAAATAGAATAAAAAGAAGACCTAGAAATGATTGGCCTTCCTTTTTTAATGAATTTCAACTGTTCAGCGCGTGTTTTTGTCTGATAAAAAGTGCATACAGAAAATATGGCGCACCAAAAAGGGCAATCAAAATTCCTGTAGGTACTTCCCCACTTGGTAGAATCACTCTAGCAACCATATCTGCACTAAGCACAAAAATGGAACCGAACAAACCGCTCAGAACAAAGGTCCAGTTATTTTCTTTACGTACGACTAGCTTCGCAGCATGAGGAGCTAGTAGTCCTACAAAAGATAAACTACCTGTCACCGCTACACTACCGCTTGCCAAAGCAACAGCTAACAACAAAAGGATTTTTTGACTTTTAGCCACGTTAAGGCCTAATCCTTGCGCGCGTTCTTGACCAAATGATAGCAATCCAATCCTCTGTGCATAAAGTCCTCCTAGCGGAATTAAGATAACCGCCCATGGAAGCAATGCCCAAACATAAGGCCAGCTCGCACCCCAGATTGATCCCGCTAACCATGCATTCACAAATCCATAATTTTCCTTAGATAATTGGATCGTGCATAGCAATGTTAATGCAGAAAGGCCGGCATTAACGGCAATACCGGACAATAAGATTCGATTCATACCCAAAAAGCCATTTCGATCATAGGCCGCAAGATAGACACAGCAAGCAGCTAAAACACCACCTAGAAAGGCTACAACTAGCAATAGAAACGGCAGCGAATAGTGCGAAAAGAAACCTAAATAAAGCATCACTAAAAATCCTGCTCCGGCATTAATGCCCAATATACTAGAATCTGCCAATTCATTTCTTGTTACTCCTTGCAAGATATAACCAGAAACGCCAAGACAAGCTCCTGCTAATAAACTGATCAGTAATCGAGGAACTCGAAATTCTCTAACAATCAGCGCCAAAGAAGATGATTCTTTCCCTATGAACGTGGCAAAAAGCTGATCCAGGTAAATAAAAGGCGTACCAATCATTAAACTACCTATAGACAGGATGACAAGTACAAAAAGCAAGAAATAAAACGTCCAATATATTTTTTTCACCGTTGTTCCCTCCTTACTTGTATCAGTAAAAACGGAACGCCAATCAATGCAATGACTAATCCAAAAGGTGTTTCAAAAGGGGGATTGATCATCCTCGCTGTAAAATCCGCCAACATAACCAATCCACCGCCAACTAAAAAAGAGACAGGTAGAACATAACGATAGTCCGTTCCAACCATTCCACGAACAACTGGCGGAACCAACAGTCCAATAAAGGAGACTGGACCGACTAACGAAACTGCTATGGCTGCCAACACTGCGACTAGACAGAAAACAATCAACCGCGTTCGTTTAGGATGACTTCCAAGAGCTAATGCATGTGTTTCACTCAAATGAATCAAAGATATTGCTTTTCCTAATGAAAAAGAAACCAAAACAGCAAGTATATATAAAGGAAACAATACTGCTAATTGTTTCCATGTGATATTGGCAGCTCCTCCTACAAACCAAAAAGCAAGATCCTGCTGCAGATTAAAGAATTGGGTAAGTGCTTGGCTGATAGCAGTAAAAAAAGAACTAATAGCTACGCCAGCTAAAATCAGCTGTAAAGGATTCATGCCCATTTTCGAAAACTGCAAAAAACCAAATACGAGCAAAGTTACAGCAAAAGAACCTGCCAATGACATTAGAAACACAGAAAAATCAGAAGCTTTAGGCCAAAAAGCAAAACTAAGGGCCATTGCCAACGAAGCACCCGCGTTGATTCCTAGTAAGCCTGAATCTGCTAAAGGATTTCTTGTCACTCCTTGCATCAATGCACCGCTCAATGCAAAACAACTCCCTACAAGAAATGCTCCCGCCACACGAGGCAAACGAATATTTCGTATGATTTGGTGACTTTGTTTTGATCTATCAAAATCAAACAACGCCTGCCAAAAATCTGCTTTTCCCACAGTCGCTGCGCCATTTGAAAGAGCAACAAAAAAAATAATCAAAAGAACAAAACAGACCAAAAGCAGGAGTCTATTTTTCTTCATAGTCCTCATAATTGATCCTCCTGCTCTTTTGGCAACAAATCATAGGTTAGAAAAACTGGTTTATTTGTTCTTGGAAGCGTGACAATCGTTGCATCAATCTCAAATATTTTTTTCATACACTCTTTTGTGATCACTTCTTCAGGTGTACCTTCTGTGATCAACTTACCGTTTTTCATTGCTAATAAATAATCTGAAAAACGTGAAGCATGATTAATGTCATGAATCGACATCAAGATCGTTGTTTGTTTCATTTGATTGATTTCAGTCAATAACTGTAGGATCTCTAATTGGTGTGCCGGATCTAAAAATGTTGTCGGTTCATCCAAGATCAAGATATCTGTTTCCTGAGCAAGCGCCATAGCGATCCAGACACGCTGGGTTTGTCCACCAGACAGCGTTGCGATATCCCGCATACGAAATCCAGCTAGACCTGTAGCATCCAACGCCCACTCGATTGCTTCATGATCTTGCGTGTCCATGCCACTGAACAGTTTTTGATAAGGGTATCGTCCGTAAGATACTACTTCTTCTACTGTCATACCTGTAGGGTGTTCACTAGTTTGTGCTAATAATGCAATTTTTTTTGCAAGTTCTTTTGAACTGTATGTAGAGATATCAGAGTTATTGACAATGATCTTTCCTGATTTCACAGGTAGTATACGGGTAAAACTTTTCAATAAAGTAGATTTTCCACTTCCATTTGGCCCAATCAAACTAGTGATTTTCCCTTCAGGAATCGTAACAGACATGTTTTCAATGATTTTTTTGTTTTCGTAGCCGGCTGCAATGTCAGCTGCTCTTAATCTCGTCATTTCACCCATCCTTTCGCTGAAAATCATTCTCAATTATGACGCTGTTTCAACATTTCGTCAAGCGCTACTTTCATATCTATAGCCAAATGAAGCGGTTGACAGCGTTCGAAATATCAGGAATAATAACCAATGAGAAAGATTCTCAATTATGTCAGGAGGAAAGAAATGAAATTAAAAACAAAAGTATTCACATTATCTAGCATATTGCTGCTGGCTGGAGTACTGAGCGCTTGCTCCCCCTCTTCAGATAAAGAAACAGCTACAACTGCCAATTCGACGACTTCATCCAATAGTACTCATACAGTCACAGATACACTTGGACATAAAGTAGAGATTCCAAACGCGCCCAAACGGATCATCGGCAGTTACTTAGAAGACTATCTGATTGCACTAGGGGAAAAACCTATCGCCCAGTGGACTGTTGGCAGTGGTTCCATTCAAGATTATCTGCAAGATGATTTAAAGGATGTCCCAACGATTTCTTATGACCTTCCTTATGAGAAAGTGTTAAGCTTTGAGCCTGATTTGCTGTTGATTTCTTCTTCCGCTACTGTCGAAGGCGGGAAATACGAACAATATAGCAAAATCGCGCCAACTTATGTTGTAAAAAACGGAACAGATGTCACATGGGAAGAACAACTAAAAGATGTCGGCAAAGCTTTGGCAAAAGAAAAAGAGGCAGAAAAAATCATTTCCGATTATCAAAAATCCATCAAGAAAACTCGAGAAGAACTAGCAGATAAAATCGAGAACAAGACAGCTGCAGTGTTGTGGGTGACCAACAACTCAGCCTTTATGGTCAGCAAAAATCGGTCAAGTGGAAGAATCGTATACGACGATCTGGAATTTGGTGTTCCTGATCTAGTGGAAGAGGTCTCCAAAAAAGCCACTTCTGACTGGTCTGCTGTTTCCTCTGAAAAGCTAGCTGAATTAGATGCTGACTACATCATCCTTGTGAACAGTGACAAAGATGCTGCCATGTTCAATGAACCAAGCTGGAAGAATCTTAAAGCAGTGACAGACAATCATGTACTGCAATTCGGACCTGAATCTAGCTGGCTATATAACGGACCTATTGCCAGTCAGGAAATGGTCAATGATATCAAAGAAAAACTAAATTGATTTTAACTAAAAAAAGCATCTTCACGATTAGTCGTGAGATGCTTTTGTTCTTATTAACAAACTAGACGCATAGATTTTATTCTTCTTTTGAAGCAACCCTATTTTTTACTCTTTCCCATTTTTGAAAACGATGGGCATATAGATTTTCTTGATCCGTTATCCCCTCATACTCCTCTATAAGGGTGAAGTCTGAAAAATCAATATTCCCAATATACGTATCGCCTTCAAACGTGCTATCGATCAATGTTCGCCAGATCCGACCAGTGTAAGGAAGAAGTTCTTGAAAAATCCGACTACCACCCGAAACATAGATATCTTCTGAGATCGTTTGACTATACGACAAAAGTTCATCGATCGAATGCATTACTTCCGCATTTTCTTTCGTACGAAAATTTGGTTGCGTTGTCAACACGATGATATGGCGATAAGGAAGTGAAAGATCCCCCATTCCTTCATAGGTCTTTCTTCCCATCACTAAAATTCGATCCATTGTATGTTCGCGAAAGAAACGCATATCATTTGGCAATCGCCATGGTAACAAACCATTTTTGCCGATCAGACCATTTTTATCTTGTGCCCACATGGAAATAAACATATTATCCGCTCCTTATGATTTTAGATGTTTTGAGATAAAAAAAGTCTCAATTCTTTGACCAGCAAGGAATTGAGAACTTTAAAAACATTATTTTGTTTCACGGTGCAAAGTAACTTTGCGTTCGCGTGGGCAATATTTTTGTTTTTCCAAACGATCAGGATTGTTACGTTTGTTTTTGCTTGTTAGATAGTTACGTTCTTTACAAGAAGTACACTCTAAAGTGATGTTTACGCGCATGATTTTCCCTCCCATTTTTACAAGAATCCTCTAAGATGACTCTCAGACTTGATTATCTTACCATGATTTTTTCCAGATTGCTAGTGTTTTTCACGATTTTGTTAAGTAAAACTACTTGACGATAAATACAACGGTTTTACTTCTCAGACAAAATCTTTTTCTTTTTGTATAAATACCCTTACACTTGTTTATAGAGACTATGTTTTTTTAAATAAAGGGGGATACTAATATGCCATGGAACATGAAGGACTTTCCTGCATCAATGAAAAACTTAGATAAACTGACAAGAAAAAAGGCGATCGACATCGCAAATGCTCTATTAGACGAGGGTTATCCTGATAGCCGTGCGATCCCAATTGCCATTGATCAAGCAAAAGAGTGGTATGAAAATGCTAGTGAATCAGAAAGACGAACATTCGAAAAAGAAAAAAATCCAAGTAAGTCGGATAAACATGATACGAATCCTCGTGCCGGAAAATTGCTTGATTCAGATGTGATCGTAGAATATGCCGAAGAACAATGGATCGTGAAATCTAAAGGAGCAAAAAAGGCTAGCAACCATTTTGATACAAAGAAAGAAGCGATCGAAAAAGGAAAGCAAGTAGCACAAAACAAAGAATCAACTTTGGTCATTTATAAAAAAGATGGGACAAAAGAAAAAGAAATCGATTATTGAACATATGTAAAGGGGTTGTGACGAAAATCGTGTCACAACCCCTTATGTTCGAAACAATGGTGTTCCTCTGCCAACTCCGAACCACAAGTCATAATATCTATAAAACGGGAAGAGCTGTTTTTTTTAATTGTTTCTTATCATTCGGTGTTAAACGGTAGGAGCAAACCTATTTTTTATTGATATTTGATTTTCATCAAACAGTCACATAGTCGATTGCTTCTGCTTGCGGAATCGTTTCATCTACAAAGTAGACTTTATACCATGTCAAGAAACTGAAGATTGTCCAGATTTTTCTTTGCTCTTCTTTACGTCCTTCGTGATGGTCATCTAGCAACTTCATGATTTTTTCTTGATCAAAAAATTCTTTTGCAAAATCTGCTTCGAATAATGCTTTGACTTGTTCGTAGCCGTGTTCTTCTTTCAACCAAGCTTTGATTGGCACAGGAAATCCTAATTTCACCCGATTCGACCACTCTTCTGGAAGATGTTTGTTCGCAGCTTGTCTGAAAATATCTTTTGTGTTGTTTTGATTCAACAAGAACTTACTTGGTATTTGTTGAGCCAATTTCATGACTTCGATATCCAGTAAAGGTACTCGGACTTCTAGAGAACTTGCCATAGAAAGTTTATCTGCCTTCAACAAAATATCTTTTGGCATCCATTGATGAAGATCGACGTATTGCATCTTATTGACTTCATCTTTGATTCCTTCTGTTTTCTCGTAATGAACAGTCATGATTTCATCCACAGATGGTGCTGTTTGATATTTTGGTGTCAACACTTCTGATGCTTCTGATTCTTCGAACACTCGAGCATGACCGATAAAATATTCTTTTGCAGGAGCAAGTGATTCATATAAATGGATCCGTCCATGGAAATTTTTCATTTTTCCGATTTTACGTCCTAAATTATAGCGTGTTCCTTTTGGTAATTTTTTCAATCCTTGAGCAATCACACGGATGAATTTTGAATTCGTATGGAATCCATACGTTTGGTATCCCGCAAACAGTTCATCCGCCCCTTCTCCAGATTGGACTACCCGCACGCTTTGTGAAGCAAGATTTGCTAAAAAATACAAAGGTACGCAAGAAGGATTTGAATCAGGTTCATCTAAGTGATACTGGATCAAAGGGAATGCTTTGAACGACATGTCTCCGTCGATCACTGCTGCTGTATTATCTAAGTCCAATAGTTCGGTTAGTTTTCTGGCTTCAATCGCTTCATTATAGGTTTTATCATCAAACCCGATTGAGAAAGAATGATCTGGTTTCAATACAGAGGTTACATAACTGGAATCAACCCCGCTGGATAAGAAAGAACCAACTTCTACATCACTGACCGTATGTGCTTCAATAGAAGCTTGAACGGTTTCGTCGATTTTTTCGATCCATTCTTGTCGGGAATGCGTTTCTTTTGTTTCAAAATCTGCATCCCAATATTGCTGAATGTCTAGTTTTCCATCTTTATACGTATAATAATGGCCTTCAGGCAAACGATAGACATCTTTGAAGAATGTTTCGCCGTTTAATGGAGAATATTGGAAAGTCATATAAGGTTTCAACGCTTCTTTGTTCAATTCTTTGTTAAAATCAGGATGAGGCAGAAAACTTTTGATTTCTGAACCAAACATAAATGTTCCGTTCATTTCTGCATAATAATATGGTTTGATCCCAAAGTGGTCTCTTGCACCGAATAACTCATTCTTTTCATTATCCCAAATAGCAAAAGCAAACATTCCGCGGATCTTTTGCAATAATTCTGTTCCCCATTCTTCGTAACCATGCAAAAGGACTTCTGTATCTGCATGTGTTTGAAAAACGTGGCCAGCTGCAATCAATTCTTCTCTCAAAGGCTGGTAATTATAGATTTCGCCATTAAAAATAATGATCTTTGTCCGATCTTCATTGTAAATAGGCTGAGTACCGCCCTCTAAGTCAATAATACTTAATCTTCTGAATCCTAAAGCAACGTGTTTATCGATATATTCTCCTGAACTATTAGGTCCACGGTGAACGATTCGATCCATCATTGTATTAATAATTGTTTTTTTGTTGTCCTTGTCGTTAACAAAACCTACAATACCGCACATTTAACTTTCACATCCTAATATAAAATTACTGTTTATTTCATTCATATGCATCTTATCATAGAATAAATAGCGGACGAATATTTTCTCTCTTACAGTTTCGTCACGTGAAAACAAAAGATGAAAGTTTCTGTTTTTACAGAAAATAAAGTCCCAATATCTAATTTACCATGTTTTCTTTTTTGAGGCTATCTTATTCTCTTCGTGTTAAAAAAATATTAGTGGATGCTATTTCCAAAAAAACCAGCAAAAAAAGACACGACCTAAAGATCGTGTCTAATTATGACTGTATCAGAAAATATGATACCAAACGGATCTATTCATTAATTAATTGACATAGTTTATCTGTTGCTCTTTTATGACTGGATAACTGACCAATTCATGACGATCCAAGTCTTCTTTATTCATATTTACAGCAGTAATCTGACTGTCTTCATACGTACGATAATAATAAATCCCTTTATCAACGTTACAGCAAGAAGAATAAATCGTATATTCGTATTTTCCTTCTCCAGTATCGCATACTCCTTTTTGTTGCTCGACTGAGCCTAGTATATGAAAAAATTGACTGATACTTTCAGATTCTGAATCACCTGATGCAGCATTCATTTTAGTAAATGTGGCTTTTACAAATCGAGAAACAGAAGAGAGATCTCCAGGTAAGCCCAATCCTCCCATCCCACGACTATAAACATTCAAGCTGATCTGGTTTGAAAAATGATTTTCTGGTGTTCCATTTGATAGCGAGCGATAATTGTTCAGATTAAATAATTGATAATCAAATGACGGATTATTTGTCAACACACCGACAGGATTATCATATAAATGAAGTCCATCTTTCATACTTTCAATTACTATCGATTTTTCTTTATCAGCTAATAACCAGTGTAAAGGTGACAAGGGTAGTTTTTCACTAAAATCGATATTGACTAGATTGATAGTAGCCAATAATTCTTTAGCTTCGTCTATGGTTGAGCATTGCCCTAGTATCCATGGAATAAACTCAAATGGTGCAACGTTATCTTTTCCTTCTTGTAATTCTTTATAATCAGCGTTGCCAGGAAAATTCAGTCCTGCCATACTCAATCCTTTTTCATTTGTAGCCTCATAATAGAGTGGATAGTTGGCTACCCCAGCTGCTATTCCAATCATTGCATAATGTTTATCTAAATTTTTTACCTTTCTAAAATCGAAACGATAATTTCTTGGAGTAATAGTAACTACTTCATTATAAGACATCTCATAATCAAAATTCCTTCCAAAATAATGGTCTTTCGTTGCATAAGTGATTGCGGTACACATCGTTTTCCCTCCTAAAACAAATCGTTTTTACACTTTTATCTTACATCTAGTATTTTTTTTTATCAAAAAAAGGCCAAAGAAGATTGATTTACTAGCATTTATAAAAAATAGTACTCAGGGGGAATCAAAAAATATTGTAGGCTAAAAGTACAACAAAAATAAGGGGCTGTGACAAAAGCCTTGTCACAGTCCCTTATTCCGAACAAACGGTGTTCAAAAGCTTGCATCTGCGGTAATAAGTCCAACCAAACGAAAAAATAGGAAAAGCTATTTTTGTTTGGCCGTTCTTATTACTTGATGCAGGACAGCTTCTTTACAACCTCTAATCGTTGATATAAGGAAGGTACAGGATTTATATATGACTGGTAATAGAAGAAAATTACTAGCATATTTTAGCGATTTACCCTAATTTTTGCTTCTAGTTATAAAATATTAGTACTAACTAAATTTCAAAACGTAGTCAAAAACGTATTTAAAATTCTAATCGGGTAAGTGTTCGACAAACGGTTAATGAACTGAATTTATCTTATGTACCCTGTAGGACTCGAACCTACGACCGGACGGTTATGAGCCGTCTGCTCTGACCAACTGAGCTAAGAGTACAGGTTGTTGCCACATAAAGCCATAAAACGATCATTCAGTTAGAATGTGTGGCAACAAACGTGTTATCGCATATCTTGGAGTGTGACTATTTATGGGTGATAGTAAAGATATGCGATAACATCACTATTTTATCGAATGATTTTTATAGTTGTCAATATAGTTATGTAATGCTCCTCAACGAGGAGCTATTTTTATCGTTTAGGAATATTTAAATACCAACGTTTGTCATGGAAATCTTGCGCACCGCCTTTAGTGTTTCCCTCTGGATCATTCGTTGCCCGCATCATGACATAAACTTTCTTATTAGGGAAGTTGCGCATGTTAAAAGATACATGATAGCCAACATTTCCAGATGTCCCATACGCTTGATTTACATCCGGTCTATAAATTCCATCAGCTTTTACTCTAGCTAATTCTTTTCCAGTATTGTAATCCATAATGAAAATATACTCGTATTTATAGTTAGCAATGTGCCATCCAGCCACATGCAAGTTTGCGTTTTCGATTTCTCCAAACTGATCAATGTGGGCGTAATTTGTTCCATCTGTTAGTGTAGGATTTGCAGCACCTGCTCTAGTTGGATCAATGACTGGTTTATCATCTGAAGTTGTCGGATTATCATCCGTAAAACCATGAGCCAAATCATAAGCAAGCTTTTCTTTGCTGACTCCCATTTGCGATAAGTAACCATATGGATCGGTGTGATTTCCCCAAACATAATTTGTCACCCACAAATGAGAAATGATTCCTTTTGTAAATAAAGAAGTTCCTTGATCAAGAGTCAATGGAATTCCATATTTTTTTGCACTATCTCTTGTATATTCAATGTAAGCTCGATAGTTTTTCTCAAACAATGCTTTATCATATGTGCGCTGTAATTCAATCTGTACAGGCGCATAAGGGTTGGCGTTACCAGCACCCCACGAAACATATCCTTGCTCACCCACACGGTAAACAATCCCACCGTCACCAATAACATCTGTAGTATAAGGATTACTTCCGTTATAATTATTTTTCATGTTGGCGGCTACGTTTCTTGCAGGTGCATCTATCCCAGTTTCATGTAAAATAATTTTGTTTGGGATTGCTAATCTTGAATCCCCTTGATTTGGAGCTAGATTATATTCATCGTTAATAGTATAGGCAAATGCGTTTACTGGCAACAAAAAAAGAGCCACAACGGCTCCTACAAAAATTTTCTTTTTCATGTTTTTTCCTCCTACTTTTTTAATTTAGTTTGTGTATAAATACCACTTGCAATGCCTCCAGCAACAATTCCAGATAGTGCTAATTGCTGCCATGATCCCAGCTCGGGATATGTCACTGCCAAAACAACTGCAAACAAAACCCCCACAAGACAAGCAGCTGGTGCTAACCATTGTGAGGGGATTAGTTTTGGCTTCTTCATTACTTCAACTAAAATCATTACTATTGGACTTATGATTACGCCCGTTCCAATAATTTCATTAATTGCTTTTTCCATAATCTCACCTCCTTTCTAAATTTTGAACAGTACTTTCACAATATAAGCAATGAAAAGCCCAGCTACGGATCGCCATAACCAAGTTTGGTTATCTTGCATTTTTTTAATATCCTGCTGATTAGTTTCAGAAATATTCAATGCTTTTAAAGCTGCATCCTTCACTTCTCGAAGTCCGTCTGTATTTGCTTCGATTTTGGCTAGTCGCTGAAGAATTTCTCGGATCAATTGTTCATCTTTTTCCATGTTTTAGCACTCACTCCTTTTTCATTACAAAATAAAAACATACTCGTTTGAGTATGCTTCTTCGTCCTTAAATTTCTTCAATTGTCCCAAACAACATTTTGACTTCTTGAATCTTATCAGATGAACCTATTTCAACTTTGAACTCCAACGTGTCACCGGTATTCAATTCCGCTATATATTTCAGCGGAGTGTTATTTTGAAATTTCAGTGTAGCTGTTGCACCTGTGCTATCTCTGAACCCACCAACTGCCGCGCACGCTTCTTCGTCCACTTTTTCCCCGTTTTTGTACGGTTTGACATAAATATAACCTGTTTTGTCGTTACCGCGCATTTTAATAGAGAAATCGAATAACAGTTTGCATTGTTTCGTAGCTGTGAATACTCCGCCGTTCAGCGTTACTGCACGCGTGCCATGCAAGCCCATCGAAGTTCCAAATGGAATTGTCGTTTGGTTTATTGTATCCACTCCAAGTGATGTACCTTTACTGAAATACTCTTTGTAGCGGTCTAGCTCTTTCGTTTTAGCTACTGCTGCTAAATAGGTAGCGTCCGTTTTAGCGACTACATAGTCACTTGGTTTGTCACTTAACGTGTATTCTAGGTTCACGTAGTCGATGATAACTTTAGGTTGTGGTAACGAATCACTTACGGTGCTGCCACGCAACCAATACAAGATCGTTCCGTCGTCGTTGATACGTCTAGCGCAAGCATAGTTGTTGCTACTGTAAAACTCGGCCTGTGCAAACTCGGTTGTTTCTCCGATGTCTTTCGTTTGACGTGTGTCGATTGCGTCTACGTTTGACAATGAACTTCCGATTTGAATATTGCCGTTCGTGCCTTCTCCGCGTGCCCATACATTGAATTTCAACTCTTGTATTTTTGCTTTTAGAACATCAACTTTTTGTTTCGTTGTTGTTAGTCCTTTGAATAGGTGCGGATGTTCTTTTTCGATTGCGGTTACTAAGTCAAATTTGTACTTGGCTTGTCCGACATAACCAGTTGTCGCTTCTGGTCTAAGTATACTTGCTAGTCCGTCGCCTTCGTTTTGTGTTTTGTTGTACATGTCGGCGTCTGCTTCGTATGTGATTTCGCTCATGTTCGTAGCTTGCGCGCTAGTGGATTTCAAATATACTGCGTGCGGACAAAGATCGTTATTGCCACGTGTTTTAAATTTGAAGTCCATTACACCTTTAATCGTTGCGGAATCATCCGACAAGATTTGTGTGAGATTGTCTTTCGTTACGTCTCTTTCGATTGGTGTTAGGAAGTCGTCAGAACTTAGATTTAATGTGTAATCTAGGCGTGCGTAGTCGACTTCTTGCTTGACTGTTACATTTGTTTCGCTCGCTTGGATTGTCCGAGTTCTTGCGCGGAAAATGATAGAACCGTCGTCTTGTACACGTGCGCGCGTGTATAAGTTTTGTACTAGTTGATCGTACACTTTTTCAGTTACGGCGCTTTCGTTGTAACTTCCTTTTTTCACTTCTGCGCCCCACACGTCGCCTTGCGCCACACTGATATAACATTCGCTGTTTGTGTTTTTAGAGTGAATCGTTAACACAGCACTCTCGATATAGTTACGGATTTTCATTACTTTCTCGCCTTGCGTTAGGCAGTCGTCAAAGAAAGAAGGATAGTCTTTTGTGATTTGTGATATTAAATCAAACTTGAATGCCGTTACTCCAATTTGTCCTACTGTATTCGTAGCCGCTCCGCCGATATTTCCGTCTAGCACTTTTAATTTGTCGTAAAAAGCTTGACTACATTCGTAGGAGTTGAAACATTTGCTAGGCGCTTGGCTTGCGTGTTCGTACGCAAGGGCATAATTTGCACATTTGTGCGGATTTGGATGTACTTTATGCACTACTTTGCCCTTGAAGTCTGCCATGCCACCGGCAACAATCGGTTTGTTTGCTAGATAGCCCGGCAAGTCTGTTTCTTTCATCACGTCCGCCGCTGTTACCTCAGCTAGAATCTGATCCGCGGTACTTTGCACGGTGTTTAGTGTGGTGTTGACGTTGTTTAGTCGTCCGTCGATTGTGTTCGCTTTGCCCTCTAGTGTTGCAGTACGTTGTTCGACGTTTTCTAGTGCGTCTTGAATGCCGTCGACGTCTACTAGTTCGGTGTAGTTCCATACGTACTTAGTAGGGTCGTTACTGTCTAGGATTCCTAGTCCTTTGTAGGTTGGTACATCAATCGGCGTGCTTACTTCGCCTTCTTCGAGTTTGCACCAATCAATTTTACATCGTTCAACGCTTGTGCTTGGTACTTGGTAGACAGACATATAAGCGCCGCTAGTTTTTGAATCGGCTGCCGCTGTGAAAGTATATGTCCATGTGTCCGGTAAACCTTCCACTGGTTTCAAGTCTCCGAATCCCCAATCGCTCCCGCCTTCTCTGCTGAAGAAAGGACGCCATGTTTGCGTACTAGGTTTTGTACCTTTTAATGTAACAGTGTATTTTTTACCTTTTACAAGCGGTTTGATTTGGTAGTTTTTAACTAAATAAGCACTGCTGGTTACTGGATCGTTATTTAGCACCATATTCTCATTAGGATATTCACGACACATGTTATAAGGTTCTGCCAATAAGTTGGGTTGGAACGGCGTTGCTTGGTCGCTCGTGGAATTTACTTTTTCAATTTTGATATCGTAGCCGATGTATAGTTTTCCTGTTTGATTTTTATTTTGATAAACTTGCAAGAACGGTGCAAATTTACCATCCGTCATGTTACTAGGAACGATAAAAGCTTTTTCGACAAATTGCCATTTTCCACGACAATCAGCGTTAGGCGTCATTATCAAAGAACGTGTAGTTGTTGCGCCGTCGTTTACATTATATGGATAAATAGGACTACCACCGTAATCCGTTCCAAAATCTTCGGATATCATCATCGGGATGGTTACCATATAAGTAGCGCCTTTTTCTAAGCGTCCTAAGAATGGAATAAAAACGTTTCGTGTTGTATTAGCGGCGCTTGCGTCTGAAGCGTCTAGTACAAAGTAAGTCCCGCCATCTTTTATATAAGGCGGTGGCGTTTGAATCATGTAGTTCGTTCCGCTTAGCTTAGAAAAGTCTAGGTTAGGCATTAGGTTCGGACGTCCGCTGTAGTTATATCCTTCAAAATCCAATGTATCGATGTACATTTCGCGCAGTCTTTCTAGTTGCCCGATTTCTGCTTCTAGTCCGTCAATACGATCCATTGCGCCGTCGACTGCTGTGTTTGCGTCTTTTGCCGCTTGTTGTAATTCCTTGATCTGTGTGTCTAGCCCTTCGACTACTTTATTCGCTTCTAAGCTTGCTGCCGCTAGCAATTGTTTAAAGTCTGCAATGAAATAGTCTGCTTTGTCTTGTGCTAGTCCGTCGATTGCTGAACGTTTCATACGGAAAGTGAAGCCTAAGTTATCGCTTGTTGATCCGTCTGGATATTCGATATAGACATAAGCTTCTACCATGCCGTTATAAGCTTTCATTGCTTCCGGCAAGATATACACGACGTGTCCATTCAAAAAGCTTTCAGTGATGAGATTTTTCGTGATGAAAGGGATTGGCTCTTTCTTAATTGTCCCATCTACTTCGTCATAGATAAACATCAATAAACGCAAGTTAGCGCCTAACAAGTCTGCTGGTGTGCCGTCTTGTTGTTCGACGTTAAACTCTAGCGCTATTTGGTTATCGTATGATTTAAACACGAGGTCTGTTGCTTGTAAATCGAAGTCTTTCGGCTGTGTTGGCACTTTGATAGGCCCTTTTTTAATGATATGCGCCATTATTTCACACCCTCTATTCTAACAATTTGGATTTCTGCATTTGTGCTTTTGTGGTAGTTCATATTTTCAGTGATCGCTACTTGCGCCGAGCGGACAATTTTGTAACGTGTGTCCGTCACGCGTTCTAGTTTCAATTCGTACAACTCTAGGCCGCCCGCGTCGTCGTATAGGTTGCTAAACATGACAACTGGAGAAGTCACGTTGTTTGCTTCGTACACTTGACCGCCCCAACCTTGAATATGAATGCGGACGGAACTGTAGTGTTTCATACTGTCTTTCAGGTCGATCGTTGTACCTACGCCGTGTTTTTCGCCCTTGAATAGCTCAAAAGTTGTTACAACTTTTCGGAAACCCGGGCTATTATAACCGTTGTCATCGTTATGTGTACGTGCAACGTAGATGTTCCCGCTGTAACCATCAGAAACCCAAATTAGTTTCCGCTTGTTGTGCTCTTGCATGACGCCTAACATCATAATTGCGCCGTCGCCGCAGAAAGTGATCTGCCCGTTTTTGTACCATTGGTTAGTGGTGGCGTAAAAGCCCGGTGGAACATCGAATACATTAGGATATTGTTTGGCTATTTCGTTATCCTTCAAAGCAATGCCGCGCGCGTTCATTGCGATTTCTGGCGTACAAAAACCGGCATTTAACGGTGTAGCGTCTACGTGTGCTTGTTGCGGTGTACCATCGAAATGAATTGCTAATTGTTGTAAAATCCACTTGACAGATTCTTGCAATTTTTTAATTTCTTTTTCCACTGATTAAACCTCCTAATACGTGAAATTGCGGTTAGTGTAATGACCCACACCTTGTACTTTAATCGTACGTTTTGCCGTATCAATTTGTACGTTTGCGAACCCCGCTTCATTCGCTGTGTTGTATTCCTCTTCGGAAGGAAAGGCTTTTGTTCCTACAATGATTGGCGTTGTACCTAGATATTTCACTGTTTCATAGTGCCAGTGCCCCGCAAAGATTGCCGCAACTGTTCCGCGTCCTTTTGTTGCGAAGTTGTAAGTCTTTTGTCCCATAGGACTCGGGTTGTAACCGTTCATTGTATTGTAATCAATAGTTACGCTTGCTCCTTGTTTGAAGCCGTCTAGTAAGGTTCCTAGTTTCGTCACGTTTGCTACATCGTTTTCTCTTTCCATAGGTACATGCCCTACAATTACAACATGATAGCTTCTATCAAGTTGTTCTAACCATTGTCCAAAGGCATGCAATTGGTTTTGCCCTAGTTTTCCATGAGGAAACTCAGCACCGTTGTAATATCCAGAAAACTCGATGAATTTTCCTTGTGAGTTCGTATGATCTTCGAAGTCATCGGTATCGATACGGTAAATCGCAACTTTTTTGTTAGGGAACAAATTAGGGCCGTAACGGCTATCATATGCTACGGCAATATCCGATCCTGTCAACGAATCGAGCCGCGAACGTCCGTCGTTTGCGTATGGGATTTTACCTGTTTCGTGGTTACCACGGCAAAGAATGATCGGAACTTCTGCGCCTGCTGTCGCTACGCTAGCAAAGCGTTTTAGCACGTGTAAGTTTTTCGCGCGTCTTTCTTGTTCGGTATAAGGATAAACACCCGACGCTGTTCCTCCACTGTATCCGTCGATATTGTCCCCGCCGTACACCATCGCGTCCGTAAAGGTTTCTAGCGTTCTAAATTGTCCGACAATGCTCCAACGACGTTCTGTTTTGTCTTTCTGGTCGAAGTGATCTAAGAATTGCTCGTGTGAATCGACGTGGATATCCGTCATGAATCCCATGTTAAACTTAGTTTTATCCGCTTGCGCGATCACTGTGTCTAAGTTAGTAGGGCGAACGTAGTTGTACGCTCCTCTGTCGTAGAAAAGTTTGTCTCTTTTGATTGGCACTTGTTCTGCACCTTTAGGAACATTGAATGTTTTATTTTGAATATCGTCTAAGCGAGCGGCTAAACTGTAATAATCTCCTTTTGCTTCATTCAAAATGTTAATGATCGTACCACCCGGATCGATATTTTCCAGTATTTCACGATTATCTTCTAACCACTGCTCCCAGTCATTTTTGCCCTGATCCATGTAATCTTTGAATTTTCTTAGCAAATCCTCAAAGGTCCACACATAGCCAGAATCACGTAACTGGCTTCTAGATATTCCAGAAATGACTCGGTAGGTAAAATCCTGTGTGCTAAATTGTTCACTCCAAGTTCCATCACCATTAAGTGATCGGAAACTGAAATGTGCGGTGTTTTCACCGCCCCATTGCCAGTCAGGCTCACTTAACGTATAAACAAGCCTTGCTTGTGCTGGACTGTATTCTTGTACTTTTTGTTCAACAGGTTGGTTTTCGCCAAATTTTGTTGTATTAATAAAAAATGGCACTAGGCCATCGAATGTTTTTAGTTTTCCATGTTCCACCACTTCAACAACGAACTTTTGCGTTAAAACATCCCCTTGCCGAATTCGAACCAAATTTATTCCGTTATTTGGTTCGGTGGTGGATAGGACCATTTTATGCTGTGTTTCTGCCACGAATATCCCTCCTATTTCGGTGGTATGACAATGGAAGAAATATTGTTTGAATTATAAAATTGTCGATCTAATTTTCCGCATATCATACCTAATTCCGTATTTTGTTCGTATGTTTGAATACGTCCGTTCTCTAAACCTCTAATCACACCAGTATGTCCATAAGTAGGATCAGCAAACCATGAACCCACTTGTCCACCTCTTGCCCAATTAATAATTGCACCAACTACTAATTGATCATATCTAGGATTTTGAATAACTTTCCAACCAACAGCAGACCAATCATAGGCAATACCAATATCAGATGCTGCAGAAGTATTTCCTATCACATGAGTTAAACCATATTTTGTTCCAGCACCCATGCCACAACCACCCAGATATCCTGAATATTCTGCAGACAAGCCATAACACTGACCATTACCAATTCTTTGTCCGATCAAAGATTCTAAATGTTTTAGTCCTGCTTCTCCAGTAGCTCCTCCTGGTTTTAAATCTTTAAATTTGTTATACCAGTTAACTGCATAATCCTGACGTTCAGGATGTGTCGCTGCCGGACGTTCATAGTTTCGTTCAAAAGCATATGCTGCTTGTCTTGGATCAGTACAGGCCTTAAATCCATCAACCGTCGTAGGTTGTACTACGCCCATCCATTGTCCGTTTGTAAATGTCCAAATAAGCAATCGAACTTGTGCATCTAAGCTCGTTATTGGTTCTTTAATACCTGCAGCATTAAATAAGTTTTGAACATAAACTTTTCCATCCCATGTTGCTGGACCAACAAGAGGATATGAAGAACCATCCCACTGAACTAATCCGTATGCTGGTCCACCTATTTGAACAGTATCAGGATCAAAAGTTCCTCCTGTTTCTTGTTGAATGTTCCCCAATATTCCACATGCAGATTGTTTCGTAAATCCGTTATTACACAAAATATCGTATATTCTCCAAGCTCTCTTTTCTGCATCTGTTTTTAATTCATCAGGATACCCACCAGGTGTTTCTCCTCCGCCAGATGGGCCGCCATTTTGTCCTGGTATCACTTCTTTACCTCTAACAGTAAGTTTTCCCTGAATATCTAAATCACCGAAATAATATGCTTTTCCGTTTCCTAATAACACAAATCCTTTTTCTGCAGTTGGAGAAATTAAAATGTATTTTCCATCGCCATTTGTACGTATTACCAAAGAATTTTCCTCAAGAGGTGTAGGTGTTACAGCATTTGGAAATGGATTTCCTGCTGAATCTGTTGTTCCAATCGTTCCAATGGATTCTTTTCTATTCCAGAATTCCATACCTTTTTTGGTTAGCTCCATGATTTTTTTGTTTTCATTCCAAATTTGAAGTGTGCCTTTTACAAGTTTTAACACATCACCATAAGCATTAAAGGAAGTTTCGAATACTTCTGCATTTATTGTTCCTACTTTGATGAAGTCAGCAACAATTTCTCCTTTTGATGTGATAGCAATACCGAATGGGCCATTTATGCCATTATCTGAATAACCTAAACCTTTCAAATTCCATCGCCAAACACGCTTTGCACTAGCCACATTATCAGTATCCATAATAAGTATCTCGGATGGTGCTTTCTCTGGACGAAAAACGACATGTCCACCAGAATTCCCAGTGATCCATGCCGTTGCATTGAGTACGTTTTGCACTAATGTTTCTGTCCGATTATCGATTTTCTTTTTGAGTTCTTGAGTTTGAGAATTCACTGTAGAAGTATAAAGAGTTAAATCATTTCCCAATACTAGATCTTTATACTTTCCTAATGTAGGAAAGTATGTATATTCAACTACTCGCTCAGTGATTTCAATATCAAGTTGTTTTGCTCTTACATGAACAACATCACCAAAGCTTAGAGTTGAAAGCTTCCGATACATTTCACCGTATTCCAAAGTATGTTCTAGCGAGACCATGCTAACGGTATGAGTTGCTTTAGGTTCATGAATACGATCATTTTCAAAAAGTGTATTTCCCCATTTCTTTAGTTCGTCGATTGTTTTACAATCTGAATTCTCTCTTTTACCTATGCGCCGATTTTCATCCGTTACTCCATCTATTTCTAAAAATCCATAGGTGATAGGGTCTTTGTCTTCGTCATAATCATTGTCAGGAACACCACCAACCAGAAATAAACTGTTTACAATAGATTCTTCGTCTATTTCTTCCTCAATAGCTTCGAGATTTAAGCCGAAATCAATTCTAAATCCATTATCAGCTCCAATTTGTTTGACTAAATTCAAATCATAGTTATTCATATCTAATTCTGCACTTGCCACACTAGCCAAATTTTCATTTCCATTATTCGAACCAATAATAGCTTCAACTGGTGCTACTTGTTTTGCAGTGAACTGATGTGTTGTTCCAACGTTTGAAAGATAATTGAATTTTTGTGAGAATGCCAAACTGGATTTTAGATTGTTCATGATTTGCGTTCCATTGCCATTATCTGTGAAAGACTCGATAATAAAATTTTTATTGGCCATAAAACCAATATGCCTTGCGGTTACTGAAACAGAATTCAGATTCTTTTTGACATTGTATATCTCAAAATACTGCCATGATCCATCAGGTACTTTTGCTTTTATGAAATTTCCTTTTTTTAGGTAAGAGCGAAATTCACCCTTTCTAGAATAATTTCCATAAAAACGATATTGTCCATTCAATACACGATTGATTTCTGGCAAATCTTCCCAATCAAGTAAAACAATTCCATTGGTATTCAAATCGTCAGGCATTTCTTTATAAGCATAAATGAACTCCTGTTTCACAAATAAACACTCCTTCTCCATAACTTGATTTTTGAAAATGAGCCACTAACCTTGATAAGATTTTTCCCTGGACTCAACGTTGGCCAATCTCCTTTTGTAAATAGTGGTAAATCCTCTTGAATTGATTTACCCAATTCAGTATCAACAGTAAATGTACTTGCCAACGTATTTAGTACAGTAAGGCTCTCGTCACCAATTGTTAGTGTGATGTCTCCTCCGCTCGATTCAATCTCAAAATAAGGATGTGCTACCTCATCGCCTGGATCGTATACCTCGATTTCATTTGTGCTAAATTCAATTGGTTGTTCATTCAGCTTTCGCTTAAATGGTTGACATCTAAACGTGACAGTAAACGTATAAAAGAAGCCCCATTCGTTTTCGAATTTGACTTCTTCGCCTATATTACAAATAGCATCTAAATATTTATCTGGATCATTATGCGTAATTAGTCTACTACTTCCAGAAAGCCACTTTTTGACCTCTCGAAGTTTAGAATGGGGAATAGTGATATTCTCAATTTTTAAGTCAAAAGATTCATAATCACCAAAGGTTTCATTCAATTCACCATTTCTACCTTGAACAGTATATGTTTCATATCTTTTAGCTGGCATGACCTCAGGAAGTTCACTCTCGATAATACAATTCATATCGAGAGTAGCATTTAAGTTTTTCCAGATAAAATTCGGCTCATCTGGTTTCATGAATCGTTGACTCATTCCGGAACACCTCCCAAATCATAAATAGCTTGTCGATTAGCTCTTGCAAATTTACGGTTCATTCGATCTAATTCTGATGGGTTATTTGCATCAACTTTTGCAATATGGATATGCTGTTCAATATTACCGCCAGAAACTTTTCCGCCAATACCTCTACGTTTTTCTTCGTCAGATAATGGAGTAACCGTTGTTTTTCCATTCTTTGCAGTCAATAACTCTGGACCAGCTTCCCCAACAATCGCTTGACCATTGATTAAATGACCACCTTGAGCTAAATAAGGTAGTTTAGATATAGAAAATGATTTGCCGCCGATACCAGGAACCCATTTTGGTATTTTGATATTATTCAGTCCACCAATAAATCCATTAATCAAACCAATCATGGCATTGATAGGAGCTTTTCCCACAGCAACAATACCATCGAAAATACCTCCAAAAATATCCACAACACCTTGCCATGCTTTTGACCAATTCCCAGTAAATACTCCTGTTACAAAATCGATAAATCCATTGAAAATTCGTTTTCCAGCATTAAAAAAATTGTTGAAATTTGCTACAATCCCCCCAAAAACATTACTAATAAATCCACCTACAAAATTAAATATCTCAACGGCTACATCTGATACGCCTTTGAAGAAAGCATTTACCCCATCATGAAACCATTGAACATTATTATAGGCCCATACTAACCCTGCAATTAATGCTCCTATTGCAATGACAGCTATTGCTACCCAACCTCCGGTTAAACCAAATAAATCAGAGAGTCCTCCCCACACTTTTTTAAACCCTTGAACTCCTTTAACAAGATTAGATACCGACCCCGCCAATGTTCCTAAAACAACAAGAGCAGGACCAACTGCAGCCGCTATAAGTCCAATTGTTACAATCCAATTTTTAGTATTTGTATCTAAACTTTGAAACCATTGTGCGAAAGATTTAACGGTATCAGCAGCCATTTGAATATACGGAGCAAATACTTCGCCAACATCTGCTCCGGCTAGCATAAGCTCATTCATAGCACTTTGATAAGTCACTGTTTCTTGCATTTGATCTGATAAATTTTTCCCAGCACCAGTCACATCATCATAACTGCCTTTTACACTTTCCGTTTCTTTAGATAAGCCAGCCATCGCTTCAATTACCTTTGTAGCATTATCTTCCCCTAAAGAGCCAAATATTGTGGAAACAAGAGTTGCTTTCTCTGTGTCATCACCAACTTGAGAAATCTTTTTAGCTAAGGCATCAAATATTTCTTCATTGCTTGCGCCTCCATCTTTCATAGTATTATAGAGTTCTTGCCACTCTCCACCTAATTCCTCAACTGCTGATTGAATTGAGCCGTCAGAGATTCGAATGCCAAACTCTTTTGCCAAGTCATTGACCTTATCAAGATTGTACGCGCCACCTTTTAGTCCTGAATCTAACACTTCAAACATTTCTTGAGCTGAATAACCATTTTGTTTAAATTGAATAGCATATTCAGCTAAGTTATCACCTAACTCATGTGATTTATCTAAACCATTTTGAGTAGCTACTGTAATCATATCCATCGCTTCTTGACCAGACATTCCATAATTCGTCATCAAAGCATTGGCGCCTTTTAACGTCTCTTCCATATCAGAATCGAATGTTTCTTCTAAAGATTTTGCTTGTAAAATAATATCTTTTATAGATTCAGAGCTTTCGTTTTTTAATTTTGGCATTTGATTAATTAACTGGATAACAGCTTCTTTAGATTCATCAATGCTATCAACCATACCCGAAGCAAAAACATCTTTTACTGCTTGATTTAAATTTTTTGCTTCTGACTCTGTCATACCAAATGCTGCTTGAATTTGTGTTTGAGCTGTATTCAATTCATTCGCTGTCTTAGTCCCGATGGCCGCAATTCCAACTAAAGGAGCCGTAATTCCTACAGATAGTTTCTTACCAACACCTGAAATTTTATCACCAACTTCTTCTATTTTTTGAAGTTTTTTTGCGGTATCAACAGAAACATTCCCCTGTTCTTTTAATGCATCATTAGTTTGCTCTAATGCAGAACGCAGTTTATTTTCTCCTGTTTCAGATTCCAAAAGTCTTTTATAGAGTTTTTGAGATTGGTCTGAATATTCACCAGTTTCTTTAACTGATTTTTCATACTCTTCCCTTAACATCTGGGTTCGCTTTTCTGCTAAAGAAAGTTGTTTTTCTAATTTTTTCTTAGCAGCTGTTAATTTCTCTGTTTGAGTTGCATCCTTATCCATGGCAGACACTTGGTTTTTGTACTCAGTAGCTGCTAAGTTCATTTCTTTATTGATTTCTTTAATTGTTTTTGAATAGCTAACTTCGCCATTCGTTTTAAAATTTAAAACAACATCTGATTCTTTCCCTGACATTTTAGCGCTCCTTTCCTACCACCAAGGACTCTTATCCATAGTTATGGATTGAGGTGGCTCAAACTCAGTATTTTGTTGTAACCACTGTAGGTATGATTTCAGCCACAAGTTAGGCGTAGATTTCAAAAAGAAACTCTCACTCCAATTTAATAGAGTGAGAGCAACATAAATATAAAAACTCCAAGGAGTTCCTATTTCTTCCGATTCTTTTTGTTTTTCTTTCTTTTTGCTTGCGCTTTTTGAAAGTCTTGTGGCTTCTTGGATTTTTTTAGGTCTTCTACCTGAAATGTCTGACTAGCAAAAATTTCCATACAGGTACTATAAGCAGACAACACCTCTCCACTCATTCCTAAGAATTTAAAAATAGTTTCTGGATCTTCCTCTAAACCACCAGTGCGCAACATTGCATAAATCAAGGCACGCATGATTTTTAAGTCACTAGGTGATAAGTTAGCAGAAGAAATTTTTCCTTCTTTTTTATATAGCATGGCATTCATATCAGATTCGAATTGCGAATAATCTCCACCATATACATCTGCTATAAATTCCATTGTTTGCATAGTAAATGAGATAGGTAATTCTACCCCTTGAATAGTGACAATAGCAGAATTTTTTAAGTCTTCAACGTGAATTCCATAATCAGATAACCGAGCCATTAACCTGCACCTCCAACTTTAGCCAATGTTTTCCACTGTTCTTCATCGTATACAGGTTGAGCAATGAATTTATTAAATAATTCTAGAGAAGCTCCGTCTCTATTTGAATCAAAGCTTGAATACATTACGTTGTTATACTTCAATCCAGATGAAATGAAGTTCGCAGTTACATCATCAATTTTCGTTTCATCATCAGCAGTAGCATATTCTTCATCAATAACATTGGACAACTGTGTTTTGGGATACCAAACAGCTTTCTTTCCACCGTTTTCAATATTTCCAATAAAACCAAATGCGAAATAAGGAAATTCACGAGCAGTATTTTTACCAAAGGTTACACCACTTTCAGCAATCAAACCTTTCAATTCGTCCATAACAGCAATTGGAATTCCTACATGATCCAGAGCTAACTCATGTTTTGTTTCTCGACTTACACGCCGAAACATTTTACTAGATGCCCATTTTTCAAGAGCTGTTCCATTTCCCTTTATTCCTAATTTTGTAGCAATTGGCAAACGAACAATCTCGCTATAAGTTGGTGCTTCTCCAACAGTATCAGGAGTAGCCATCATACCAATCAATATATCGTCTAATCCTTCAAAATAGAAAGTATCTTGCTTTCCCACTTAGATCATCCTTCCCACATTTTAATAATTTTCTTTGTCATAATTTCTTCAATCTGTTGCTTATTTTGCTCATATGTTCCACTTGCAAAATGTTGAGCGCGTTGCTTTGTTGTCCCATTTTCAGCAAAACGCCAATAAAAGGCTGTATCTTCAAATTGGACTTTTACTCGATCATCTTCTACTACAACTTTTACATGATCTTTCATATGTTTTTTCTTTAATAATGACTTAGGTATCTTAGGCAATAGTTGCTTCATGTAAAAATTAGCAGCTTCTTCTAAAGATTCTATTGATATTTTTTTCGGATCTACCTTTGAAAGGTTTCCTAAATAATCCGACATTTCAGAAAAACCATTCTTATTACTTAGCATTTTCCACACACCTCACATATGTGTAATAGTTGGTCACGGTATCGTCGTTCTCATCACCTTGTATACCTGTAAAATCTGAATATGGAATACCAGCATTTTGTAATGCTTCTTCAATAACAGCTAAATCCTGTTCTGTTCCAAGTGTGAAAAAAGAAATTTGATAATACGGTAATTTTTTATAGACTTTACCGGATGCCATTTTTTTACTGTTACTCACATTTGAGTACACGATGTATGGATACATCGTTCCTAATCTGGCTTTGTCTCTGAACACTGGTAACTTCGTTGATTTCAGAGCTGTTTTCAATTCATCAAAGCTAATCGACATAAGCTAAACTCAGCTCCATTTCTCTTGTATCGGGATTCGTATAAATGCGAGTAATGTTATACGTCACAGAATCAATTTTGAGCGCACTGAATTTCTCTGTGATAGATTTATCCCATCTTACTCTAATTCGCCTGACAACGTCCGTCTTGGCTTGCTGTGATAAATATTTTTCTTGAGAAGTCACACCGAGTTCTTCATAGAATATTGGGCGCTTAAATTCGTAAATTGTAGTTGGACGATCGTTTCCGTCTGTTCCTGTTTTGATGTCTAGCAATTCGGCTTTCCATCTGAGATTATTAGTCTGTCTCTTCGGCATTTTGAATCGCTCCTTGCACGATAAATGGCGTCATAGCATTCATAGCTTTGTCGAGTTCATCCTCTGAAACTCTATATTCATAGGCAATGCCGGCAACCATCAAAATAAGATATTCTTGTTGGCCACCAGTTGCTGTTTTGACATAATCTTTTGCCATATTTAAATAAAAAGAGAGCAAAGAATCATCCATGCCCTCTTCAAAATGAATATGTGATTTGAATTTTTCCTCTAAAGACAATTCTTTAGTTTGATTCTCCATCTTAATCACCAACTGGTTTTGTAATTTCGTAGCGATATACCGCTGGTTCAAATGGAGAATAAACCAATTGGCCATCTAGCAAGTTGTAAATTTGAAATCCAATTTGATTTTTACCAGAGAATTTTTCAACAAGTTTTTGAATTTCCAAGGCACCAATAACTTCTTGAATTTTGAACGCAGAAAAATCACCAAAATATAAGATTGGCGTATCTGGTTCGCCTTTTTTATCTGCTGCATCTGTCCAATCCACAGGATAGCCAACTAATTGGTAACCTATTCCACCTTCTGCTTGTGTAAATGGACGCAACAAAGGAAATCCATCATCTGTTTTCATTTTTTCAATAGCAGTCAAAGCAGCTCGATTAATAATAAAGCGTCCCTTTTTCATCACTTCTGTCACTGGTGTATTTTTAAATTCGATTAATGCATCATATAATTTTTGCCCAGCACCTGCAGCAGTTAGATCTAAAGTTTTTTCAAATGCTACAGCCTTTTTGGCTAATGCACCAGGATTTTCATTTCCAGCGTCATCACCATTGAACATATAATTGATTTCTTTACGCACATAAGCTTTTTTCAATTCTTCCACAACAATATCTTCAACTGGAACACCAGACATTTTTAGTAATTTTTTAGTTACTGTTGCCAAAGCATCGAATTCGGCAGGATCAAGCAAAATTTCATCAAACTGAATAGCTGTTTCAGCAATATCAGTTGAACGCTCTTTCTTGTTTACATTCGCATCTGCTTTCTTCACAAGAATTGGATATTTGACATCTCCTGATGTTCGCACCACTGTTCCGTATTTACGAAGTAAATTTTCTTCTTGAGCATAAGTAATAACTTCAGATGCAATTACTTCTGGGACAGTAACTGAACCGTTGCCAGCTTCAATCCCTAAAGCTCGAGCTTCTGCTTCAGAAATATTTCCAACTACAAAATTAGCAAATGCTTTTCGTAGTTGTTGATCTTTTTGTTTCTTGGTCATTTTTGCACGTGCCTCCAATCCGTTCTTAATTGATCCAAGTAATCCATCTCGTTGCTGTTGAGTAATCATTCCAGAACGATTTTCTGAACTATCTTCACTGTCTGAATCTTCTTCTTGATCGTTGTCTTCACCAGAACGGCTTTCGTCTGAATCCGTACTATTCGATTGATCATCTGTATTGTCGTCTGTTTCATCAGTTCCAGAATCTGCGCCTAATTCGTCTTTAATTCCGTTCAATTCATCAATAACACTATCAATTTCTTCTTTCACGGCTTCTAAATCTGCTTCACGTAATTCCTCAGATTCAATTTTTTGGCGTAGTTCAGCTAAACGTTGTTCGCGACGTGCCTTCATTTTTTTCAATAATTCTTTGTCCATAATAGTTTCCTCCTACGCTTCTAGCGCTTGATTAATTTTTTTGATTAATTCTTTTCTTTGTGCAATATTTTTTTCTAAATCATCACGGCTCCTTAGCGCTGCCTCTGTATCTTCATAAGCCGGCAAAGGAACAATAGAAACTTCATATAATTCCACTTCGCTAATTGTTCGAAGCATAGGTTCTGAATTGTAATCCCATGTTTCTTCAGTTGGTACAAATCCAAAACTACATTGATTAATGTCTCCGCGTTCCATAGATTTAACCAAGTCTCTTGCTACCGTTGTATCTGGCAAATCGACTTCGAATTTCAAACCATGATCGTCTTCTGACAATCGAAGGGTTCCGCTTTTGGTTCGCCCTAGTACATTAGACCAATCGTGATTAAATAAGCAACGTACATCGGAGTTACTAATCGTTCTAGCAAAAGCGCCTGGTGCAATTACTTCACTCAAATCGTCCCATAATAGTGTTGGGCTATTGAATACAGCAGCATATCCACTAATGGTCCTCGTATGAGTTTCTTCATCAGAACGCGTTGAAAGGTTGGTGATGTCAATCGTGCGAATTTCCTTCTTCTTCATTTCCCTCACCTCCTTTCAAGTCTTGATCATTCGTTGGTAAGGAATCATCTGTTGCATTTTTCTGGCCAATCCTAGATAAGTCATTTGAAATATAGATAGCTTGTGTTTCTGGAGTATTCTGTTTAGGAAAACCAAGCATTTCTGCCACGTTATCTGGACTTGTAATCCCGGTACGAACGATGTTGTAGCCAATATTTGTTTTTGTTGAGTAAGGAACAAAATCCAAAATATTAATTTTCCATTCCACTCTATAGCCAGAATTAGGCATAAAAAAAAGAGCGGTGTAATGTTCGCTCTTGTTTTTCAATATTGGTTTGATTGCTTTGTTGTGCAGATACATCATCGCTTTTTCAATATCTGTCTTCATCAGCGATTGATACGTATCAACATTGATTCCTAGAAATTTTCCTAAGTCTTTTTTGTAAACACCTAAATAGTTCAAAATTGCCGCATCATCAACAGGACTTTTTAATGTCTCGATGGAATATCCTTTTCCCAAAGGAATCATCTTAACAGAATGATCACTCTCATTTTGCGTTCCTTCCAGTTGATCCAATATAGCTTTGACAATTTTTGTTTGGGCGCTATTATTTGGATTGATGTGGGCGTCTAGTTTAAGCATGAACGCAAGTAAACCGCCTTTAGTATATTTATCCGTCAAAACTTTTTCAGCGCTCAGAACGCCTTCCAGAGTGTTTCTTGCAAGATCAATTATTCCAGCACCTTTTAATGAATCAGTTCCGATGTTCTTAATGTGTCGAATCATTTGACCAGGTATTTTTTGACCATTCATTTCAAATTCTTCTTGAAGTCGTTCATTGATCTTAGTTGTTACACCGTACGCCAAATGGAGTTGATCCCTATCCGTTAATGGGAATGTCTCACCATTGATCAATAAAGTATTTGTTTCCAATTTAGTAAATTCGAATCCGGTCAAATAATCATTTGGACTCTTCAAAATCTTTAGCAAGTGATGATCTTTGACTTCGTTGCCATCAGGACCAATAACAATCGGTGTGGCCAATGCCACCTGATTGGATATGTCTTGAACTAATTCATAAACATCAGAAGATTCCATGATAGATGAATCCGTCACATATCTTTGACCATAACGTGTGTAGTGTCCAAAAATATCCTCGATATATCCACGTTTTTCCATAAAAGAATAAACTGCATTCGATAACCGATCACGTAATTTCAATTTTTCTCACCGCCTTTCTATTTATCTATAAATGGAACTTAGATAATCATCTAACTCATCCGAATCAATATCTGTCATTTGATTCATCGTTTCCTTATGACCGCACAAAAACGCCACGAACCCATCAATCTTTTTCTTTGATTGGCGTTTACTTGGCGCTTTTTGTCCATTGATGTTAGTAATTGCTACAACGTTTAAAGTGCAATATAGGAATAATGGATTATCAAATTGAATCCGTTTCTCATAAAACAACCGCTCGACATCGTCAAAAGGTGCATTCAATACTTTAGGATATTGGGCAACCTCAACGCATTCCAATCCTAAGTTTTCTAGTTTCTCAACAAGTTTATCGCTCATTGCTGGATCATAATTTACTTGCTGAATATCATATAAATCCATGCAGTCCTCTATGTACTGCAAAATCTGATCTTGATCAATCATTTTTCCATCGCAAAATTCAACGAAACCTTGTTCAGCCAAATCACTGTAAGGAACATTATCTTCTTTTTCTCGAAACTCTAAATCTTCATTCGGAATAAAATAGAGTTGCTTTACTTTAAGAACCGCTTTACCATCTTCATCCCATGTTGGGAAGTTTAAAGATACACAGGTCAAATCTCGTGTACGTGATAAATCTAAACCGATATAACATGGTTCGCCACTTAAATCACCAAGTTCTTGTGTGGTAACTAAACATGGCTCTACTTGATCCTGTTCAAAGAAATTATCCGCGCCGTTCACAAATACATCCAAGTGTTTCGTTAGAAATTCAGCTTTGGAATGAGCTGACCGTTGCGCTGTTTTAAATGCCGATTCTAAAGCAGATAAATCGACTGATATTCCCCAGTTAGGATTGCACATTTCCCAGACTTTTCTATCCGTCCAATCATAATTTTTATTTGGCTCATAGATTAGAACAAAGTTTGAATCATTATCATCGCGTTTCAACACTTCTTTTGCTTCGCGATATACACGCATTCCAACAGACGACGAACCTTTCCCAGCAGTTGAGATATTAAACATCAATGGCTGTGGTAAAGATATTTGAGCAGACTTAAAATTGTCATACTGTTCCATTTTCTCTTGCTTATGCAATTCATCATTCAACACAAAATATGGATTTGAACCCTCAATGTTATCAATATTCTTCGTTTGAACAATAAATTTATTCGAGTAAGCCATATCTTTATGAATATAATCATAAGTGATACTAGAAACAGTTCCCTTTGGTCCTTTAAATATTTTTGTTCCTTCAAGTAGAATTGGATTGTTTAAGATGGTAGCCGCAAAAGGTTTAGCAGCATATTGAGCTTGAGCAAAATCAGAGGCGCACGCATAACAATCGACTGATAAAGCACCTTCACCGTACATTGCATAACCTAATGAACCTACGGCAATCAATGTTTTACCATTCTTTTTTGGGATTTGAACATAAGCCTCACGAGTAACGCGAACAGTTTGTCCTTTTTCATTTTCTTTAACCCAACCATAAATCCAAGAATAAATAAATTTTTCCCAGGATTCTAAAAGAAATGGTTTTCCTACCATTTCTCCTTTTGTGTGAACAATAAATGTTTCTACCCAATCCATCATTTCATTCGCCCGATCTACATCAAACCAAATGTCTTTTCTTTTTTTCCACCTATACCAACGATCTATTGCTAAACGAACGGTTTTAGGATACTTCTTAGGTTTCTTTCTTACTTCTTTTGCAAATAAATCAGCATAATTTACACCAGGTTCAATCATTTTTCAGCACCTGCCTTCTTACGCCATTTATTTCTGTGCGCTGCTAGTTCATCTACTGGTTTTACTTCCGGACGTGTAATTTCTTCATCTTTTCTTGCAGTCGATCCTCCAGTAATTTGTCTACCAGTTTTTGCTTTGTTCGTTAAGCCTAATAAATCCAGAGCTTTCATCTTCTTATCTGCCCAAGTTTCTACTTGTTGCGCTAACGGATGTTTTGATTGATTAGTAGCACCTGATTTATTCGTGAATTTTTGAGTTTCTGGAAAACCTTTTTCTTTCCACAATAAATATTTATGTTGGTATATTTCAAAAATATCCAGATATGATTCAATAAGCGGATCAAGAGTGATAGTGTACAAATCAGACTTACGCATTATTTCTAAGATACGAGCTTTTTCAGCACTTACTTTTTCATCAATAATCGCTTTACGTTGCGCTTTAGTCGTCATTTTTTTATACACCCCCCTTTGTTTTTGAAAAATTTGACCTAACGATGCACGTGACTCCCCGCTACCCTATCTCCCCACGCGAAAAAATTTTGAAAATGAATAGGGGGGCTTCAATTGAAATACGAAGGAAAAACTTTTTTGTCTTCCGTTTCGTTTTCAACAATTGGATGACATTTTGAACATAATAGCATGAGATTGTTTGGATCAAGCTTAAGCAGTTCGTTGTCTTTGATTGGTACAATGTGATGGACGTGTGCTCTCTTTCCAAATATGAACTGACCACACCGCTGACAATGACCACCTTCTCTTTCATAAATAAATTGACGCATATCTTTCCATGCTTGCGTTCGATAGAATGGTTTGTTCTCATGATGATAAACAGACTTTGCTTGTTGCTTCTTCTTACGTGATTTACTTGATTGCTTGTGTTCAGTACAATATATTCCCTTTGCTATCTTGTTCGTACATCCGTCAAACTGACAATACTTCATTCTGCTTCACGGATAAATTTTAGGATGTCGCCTTTTGCACGGATAGCGCCAGGAATATCAATACCATGTTTCTTAGCATATGCACGCAATTCTTTTGCAGTCATGTTGTCCAGTTCATCCGTTTCTTCAGCGAACTGATCATTAGTAGCTTCGTCTCCATCAAAGTCATTAGTAGTGTTGCCATCACTATCAAGAACTTCATTGCTATTAGTTATTGGTTCACCTTTGATAGTCATAAAACTTCCATCATCAATTAAGATTCCTTTTTCTTCCGTTACTTCAAAATCAGGTTCTTGACCTTTCGGAACCACAACAGTCTTTTTCTTTTCTGAATCCCAATACTCCGTTCCAGTAATTGATGATCTAATTTTTCTCATTACCATTTTGATTCTCTCCTTTGTAATTTGTACTGATTACTTTTGCACCCATACGTTTATACCAATCAACCTGTTCTTGTAAGTTTGGCAATGTTCTAGAAAGCAATGTGATAGTTAATTTCGAATGACCGCGTACTCCATCAGTAATATCAACATTGCAATAATTACCATTCCATACTGGCTTGATATTGCTGATCACAATATTTCCATCGCCATCTTTTATTTCGTTTTTAATCCAATGCCTACTGTTATCATCTTCAATTGCTTTTTTATAAACTTGCCCCATACCCGCTGGAACATCAAAAGTAAGTACAGCCTCATGAAAATCATTCATAGATAAAACTCCTTTCAAAATAAAAGAAGAGAAGCCTGATATACATCAGACTTCTCACACCTATTTTATCCAATCTCTAATTTCTTTTGCCATTTTATATGTTTTAGAAAATGTTGAGTTCTCTGCTAAAAAAATTTCGCCTTTTTCAGTCAGTTTTAAAAATCTATAAGTAGCAGGTAATAAAACATTGCTACCGTAAGTTCCACCAACAATGTAACTTTCATTTTTCAAAAAATTTAACTGGTCATTAAATTGTTCTTCTGAAATTCCCAATATACCAAAATCAAGATTTTCGTAATTTCCATTTTCAATTTCTTTTAAAATGGCATATCGTATTTTTTGGTTTTCTTTTATCATTTATGAATAGCCTCCTTTTCATAAATGAATTATACCATTTAAACAATTCATTTTGCTCATTGTAAAACAATAATAAACAGTAGCCATTGATAGAATAGATAAACACGAAAATTTAAAAGAAACTTTTCCATTTCCTTTTAGTTTATTTTTGATTATTGCTGTCTAATCAAAGCAATAGAAAAGAGCCACAGATACCAATTAATAAAACAGTTAGGATATCTTGGCTCTTTCATATTTTTTTGACACTAATAGAATATCATGCTGCAAACAATGTTTACATAGCTACAATGTTCGAACATTTAGTGAACATTGTAATTTTAGAATAAAGACAGCTGTTCTTTGTACTTCTCGCTATTGTAGAACTCGATTTCACTTTCTTTTTTACATCGATCAGCACGTCTTTGCTCATACTCGTCTATAAAATTCAGAGTTTTTCTTATTTCTGCATGTCGCTGTCTAACATACGATGGAGCGTAGTCGATTTCCTCTGCGATGTCTTCCAGCTTCATTCCGTCAATATATTTCATCTTTATGATTTGATTATCAATACCAGAAAAGCTATCTATTAGTAATAGCATTTCTTCCTTTTGATCATTTAATAGTCTCAATTCATTTTCTATCTTTTTGATGTTTTCTTCTAAAGAAGCTGATCTAGAATTTTTTTCGATACGGACGTCTGCTAAATCTCCATTGACCCATCGATTCAATTCAAGCTTACTTTTATTAAGATTCCACTTTAAGTAAAGAATCTGCTCATCAAGTTCTTGATAATCTTTTAACCACTGAAATCTCACAAACGCCACCCCTTATATGATAAAATAGTATTGCGCTGCTATCTCGAAAGAGGTGGCTTTTTTTATTTTTTCTTAGCCGTTCCATTCTGGATTGCCTTTTGTTCCAAACGACGTTTTTTCTTCTTGATTTTCGATTTTGTTTTTCCCATACAAACATCCTTCCTGGAATATATATCGTTCGATTTTTACTGTTTAACAAGAGATGACCAAATTTTATTGTTCGTTTTGAATCATCTCTTTGAAAAAATTTTAGTATTTTTGTAAGACCCCCTAAATCAGCTTTTTTTATTTGATATAATATCTTCACAAGGTATTTTACTTGTAAATTAAATCGAGGTGATAATAATGGAAATTGAAAATTTTGAACAAAAAAAACAGATTTTATCAAATTTATTAATTGATGGTTTTGATAACGCAAACTATTCACATAAACTTTTATTTAAAAGCGAGCTAGATGATGAAAAAGAATTTGATAAGCAAAAAGACTTAATGTGCGCCTTAACGTATTTAAATCAGGCTCACGCCAGCTTCACAAATGCCTACACCTTTATTGCTCTTAACGATGAACTTCTTGGTGGTCGTCAAGAATTTGACAACATATTACATCAGTTCACTGAATTTAATACAGAATTCTTAAATAATGTACGAACCAACCACAGCCATCAATGGAGTGATATAGAATTTAAGCGTTTAGTAGATTTCTTTGAAGCAGCAAGCGGTTTATTAAATGGCCACGAAAGAATTCAAGGTCTGATTAATGAGGCTAGAAAATAGACAATAATTGTTTCCCAGCCGACCTTACACGTCGGCTTTTTTGCTTTTTTTAACATTTCTAACTATTTAGCCGAGCAACTATTATTCGTTACGCGATATTCTTTTTTTATTTATCCCACTTGGTAAAAATCATTGGTTCCGGCATAATCTGATCATCCTTTAGCAACGCATCAGGATATTTTTTTCTTAGCTTCTTATTATTCGTATATGTTTTAAGCAACCATTGACTTGCTTCACTTTTGCTTTCACCGGAAAAATAAATTTTCCCTGTTTGGATGCCTGCAAGTTGAATCATCATTTCCACCTCAAATTAGATTTTTTTCTGCTAAATGGAGCAAAAGTAATCCGACATCAAGAATCTTTTGATCCATTATTTCAGCTACTTTGCTCGGCTTAACTCCTTGAGAAAAGAGCAAGCGTGCTTGCTCTATCTCTTCGTGAGTCCAAATAAATTTGGCTTCCTCAAGGATAATTACTGGATCAGTTGATCTCATTGTTCCTCTGGAAAAATGATGTCGTCCTTATGTTTGGACCAGCTATCTGCATATGGAGCAAAGTATTGTCTAGCTAGTTCGATTTGATCAATTAAAGCAGTCTCTGATAATTCATGATCTGCAGCAATTTCACTCATACTATCGCCTTCATCTAAACGGATAAGAACGTCTCGAATATTTACGGTGACATTTTCTGGTAGTTGTAATGTCGTTGCTGTTTTAATAAAATCATCAACAGTTTCTTTTGATACTAGGATTGTTACATTCTCAACTTCTTCTACACCATCGCCGATATCAAGTGAAGTCTGCTCTTCTTTGAACATTTCGATTGTGCCATCTGAATTCACAACATATTCAATATTTGGTTTCTTCGTTTGCTTATTTACTGGTACTGTGTATTCGATTGTTTCTGGTTGAATTACTACAGTCACTGTTGAGCCAAGAAACTCCGTTAAATTTTCAGTACTACCTCTCAATGATCCGTTGCTAACAACTAGTAATACTTCTGTGTTCCCATTTGATTTTGATGTTACTTTCTTTAATTCTGGTCTGAAATTCACCTGTTTTGTCATTTTATTTTCCCTCCATTAATTTCTTTTTTCTTCGTTCCGTTTGTCTTTTCCGCTGCTGTCTTGCTGATTCAAAGCAGTCCATTTCAATAAACTTATTGATTTTTGAATCGAACTTAGCAAATGTCACTGGAAAGCCATATCGATGAGCAAACATCTTCATTTTGAGCATAGAGATTGCATCTTGATAACCTTTGACATCAATCACTTTTTTCACTTGTCCATTCTCATAAATCACAAAATCAGCTCGGTAATAAATCGGTGCAATCTTACGATCATTGCATAGATAACCTTCTTGCAGCAGAACATTTTCTTGCATTGCACAGTAGGTCTCAGATAATGGCATGAAGCTCATACCGTTTCGTTTTAGTTTCATGTAATAACGAGCCTCTGCCTTTGAATCAAATGTGATGCCGTCTACTTCGTGCTTTTTGTTTCCGTATTTGCTTCTTGTTGCCATTTGCTATGCTCCTTCTTTAGTCTTTCGAGTCTTTCTTTCGAACGTCGTCCATTGTCATTGCATATTGGACAAGGTTCACAGGTTGACCATCCAAGTGATGTCTTATACCAAATAACTGTTTCATCGTTGCATTTTAAACAAGTCATTTTGCACCTCTCATCCATGCTTGGTTACTTTTCGGACAACAACACTCTTTTTTCACTGGCTTTGTCTTAGGTTTTGAAAATCGTCTTTTGGGTTTAATAACTTCGACTACTTCGCCGCCACAAACACTTGCAACAAGGTCAGCCTCTTCTTTAGTCGGGTGATGCTTAGCAAACTCAATGCTGGCTTCCCCTCGTCCTCGGCTATCTAAGTAGCACATTTTTTTCACTACAAAGGTCAAACTGGATTCCTCCTTTTGTCTGTCGTTGTTTTGAATACGGCTATGTTTCCTTTTGTCCCGTTCATTACACGAGAAAACACTCGCTCGCCGTATGCGTGTTTTAATTGCTTCGATGATAAATTGGTTGTGAATATCGTAGCTTTGTTTAGACGAGCTTCTGTGAGTGATGTGAGAACATCGACATCGTATGGTGTTGCTTGATTGTTTTCTTCCATTCGACCTAGCTCCGCACCTAAATCATCAATCACCACAAAATCTGTCTTTTTTATTTCAGCCATCAACGATCCTGTCACAGCTTTTCTTGCTTCTGGATCATTCATTGCAAACTTCAATTGCTCTAATAATTCTCGGTAGCTTATAAATGAACAGGCAATTTTATAATTAGATGCCCTCATCACTTCTTTGATCACTGCAGCACCTAAATGAGTTTTTCCAGCTCCTGTTCTACCAGTAATAACCGCGTGAATCGTGCTACCACTTACGATTTTTTTAGCCCATTCTTGAGCCATTCCTTTTATTTGTGTTGTTTCCTGATCGACTACTTTGTATCCATCAAAATCGAAGGTCCATATGGCATCATCTGTAATCATTGAACTGTTAAGCATTCGATTGATAGCATCCTTTTTCATTGCATCATTCGCTTTTTGGATAGCTTCTTTTTGATTTTTAGTTACCATTTCCCGATAACCACAAATCTTATTGATACATGTAGGACCGCATCGATCAGTACCATCTTTATTTTTTGTTTTCCAGATATACAATGGATCACCACATTTCGGACAATTATGATCTGTTGTTTTTAATCCGCCGTAAGGTGCAGCCATTGCACTTAGTTTTTTATCCATTACCAATCCTCACCTGTTTCTGGTAACTCATCATTAGAAATATTTTGTTGCTTTCTTTTATTTTTTTGGATAGCCATCTTATCGAAATGCTTTCTTAAGCTAGTCGGTGATAAAATCACTCCAGACCAGAAATCATTACTAGTAGCCCACACAATCATGTCTTGAACTTCTCTACCAGTTCGTTTGTCAGATTCAATTGTTAAACGAATCGTATTCGCCCATTTATCCAAATCAGGTTCCTTGATGTTTTGATTTTTTCGAATGAGTTTTAATAAAAGAATGGCTAATTTTTTATTTGGATCATCATCTGCGTACACGCGTTTTTTGCGTGTTGCGACATAATTATTATTCTTTTCATTCTTCTCATTCTTTTCATTCTTGTTTATGTTCAGTTCGTTGTCCTTTTGATGTTCAGCACGTTGTTCAGTCTGTTGTTTTTTTTCTTCCGAAAACCCTTGATAAATGGCGTAGTTATTGACTTTATACGTTGTTCCATTTTTCCTGCTTTTTTCAATGCTTATCATGTCATCTTCAACAAGTAGGCTTAAAAATTTTCTGACAGTATTTCTACTTACTCCCCAACGTTCAGCCAATTTTTGTTCTGAAGTAATTCTTTCCCCAACATCAACTTTTTTAAATGAACCATTAAAAAGAATTTTCTTTTCTTTGTGGTTGGCCATTAGAATTAAATCAAGCCACCACTTTAGATATTGCGGATTATCCCATATCCAATTTTCAGTTATAGAACGGTGAAGCTTGACCCATCCTTCAGCCATATAATCACCACCGTTCTATAAATCGTCCATACTAGTGAATCCAGTAATTGGAAGATTACCTCTACAGTACTCACATGTACCACAAGGCGTTGGTCTTTCTTCACCATTTTTCACTCTGACAATTCGCTCAATTTTTTCTTTTAATAAGACAAGTTCGTAATTCATTTTGTCTTGTTCAATGGTTATAAGTCTTGCTTCACTTGGTGTTTGTTTAGAAACTGCTGCAATAATCGGTGTAAACGTCTTTCCGTATTGCTGTAAAAGTAATTCCTGATATATAGCCATTTGAAGTACATATCCAAAATTAACTAGGAATGTTTCTCTTGATCCGTAATTTTCGTTCCATTTCCTCTCGTGCATGTCTTTGGTTGTTTTGATATCAACAAAATACTCATCCTCAACATTCAAGCAATCAATCTTGCCTTTCCATGTCGTTCCAAATAGTTCCCCAGTCACAATCGTTTCCTTTTCCCCTTGATAGATGTTCATGAACACTTCTTCTTGTTTAAGTCGATCAATCATTTGTTCAGCGATCTGGAAATCTTTCAATAATCCATAAGGCTTCCGACTAGAAAACATTTTGGATTTATTTTCTTCTTTGAACGCTTCATGTACTTCTTTTGACTCAAAATAAGAATGTACGTAGTTTCCTACGAGCAAAGCTTTAGGATCCGACGTCGGTGCCCAATCGCCTTTCAACTTTGCTAAGGCTGCGGCTTCACATTTTAAAAAGGATTTATATTGTGATGTTGACATGTACTGCCAGTCAGCTTCATTGGAGTAATAATTCTCATCAGAAAGGGTACTCATCGGCTTCAAATTCTGAGACATCATCTGCACCTTCCTCACGTCCGAAATCTGGAACATCTAATAATTCTTCTTGAATCGGATCGGTATCCTCATTTTCGATTAAATGTGCTTGTTCTATTTCTGGATGGCCAGGTACGTCAGCAATTCGAGTTACTTCATTTTGGATATCATCTGGAATCACAATCGGATCTGGTTCTTTTTGTATTGGTTCAGTAATCTTTTTATTTGAAAAGAATTTTTGCTCGAGAGTAGCCACTTTTTCTGTTTGTGGCGTTACATCTTTCCGATTATTGTCAAATTCATTTTCTAACGTATCTTTTGCAGCTTGAACTAATAAATCGTTGTCGTTGCTTGTGTTGATTAATGCTTTAGCTGCCCGATTGATTACTGTCCGTTTAGCCATCTCTTCTGGAAATTCCTTTTGCGGTCCGGAACCTTTCATTTTTGACTTCGCCCAGCTTTGGTCAATTTGCTTTTTCGTCATGACTGTTGTGGTCTCTTTACCATTCGTTAACTTGATAACTACATAGGCTGCAATGATTTCATTGTCTAAATTCTCAAATTTTGTTTCATGCTTTTTGACAACCATGTTTGGTCCATCCATTGCAACTTCAAACTCATCACCTTGTCGAACGACTACAGGCGTAATATCTGCCCCCCCAGTTACACGATCAAGGACCGCCATTGTTCCAAAATATGAACGCATTAGCTGAACCTTGTTTCCGTATTTAATGAAATAGCATTGTTTTTTTGCTGGAGATAACCCTTGAATAACCATGTCTAAAAGTGCATTAGAAATGGAGGTTTTCATTTCTTGATTGTTTGCAGCCATCTGCAACAAATTTCCTCCTGTATTATTAGTGAGTTCAAAAAAAGCACTTTTTAACGCATTTTGTGGACTGTAACCTGGTGGCATTTCTAAGCCCTGTTCTTGTAACCGACCAAGATTACTAATCACCTGCTCGTCTAGTGAACGTTGTGTTGTTTGTGTTAAATCATTTGCCATTACTAAATTCCTCCTAATTCAATCTTTGGATAATGTTGCTGAATATACTCTATAATTGCGTCTACTGGCACATAGCCTTCTTCTGTTAGATAGCAAGTATCACCTGGATATAACGGATTTTCTTGCCAATCAACTCCGATAGGACTACTTTCTTTTGGTGGTTGCTGTCTGGCACCTAAAGAATCAAAGTCTTTCATCGTGATCACCTAAAATTCCCAAAATAATTTGACACTTCCATCTTCACATTGAATATTTGAAACACCTTCGCTTTCTAGTGCTGCTAGAAATGATGGTGTAAATCCTTTTGAACAAACAGTGCAACTCGTTTGTCCATAGCTTGCTGCAGTCAAGATTTTTTCTTGGATATCTTGTTGCGCTTTGTTCATCATTACTTCGAATATTTCATCGCCTAGTCCTTTAACTGAGATCATCAGAATTTGATACCACCTTTCTTGCGGTCCATTTTCTCCGCAAAACTAAGAAATTCCTGGCACCATTCCTCAAACTCAGCATCTTCTTCGTCAATGTCAAACATACATCTTAAAGCACTGTGAGTTTCGCAATTGCAATTATTCTTCCGCAAGTCATATTTTGTTTTTTCATATTGTTGGTAAACACTTAATGCAACCAAGCCATCGTTTCCAGCTTGAGCAAGAGCAACTTCCCCTTTTTCATCGACTACACTAACTGACATTCCTAGATCATCATTCGCACATTCATGCGCTAACTTTTTGATTAAATTTTGGATTTTTTTATTCATTGTGATAAACTCTCCTTGATAGCTTATTTCTTTTGACACGACTATGCTTGCCGGCGGTCGTGTCTTTTTTTAGTTTGATATTCAGCTTCATCTAACCCTGCGAACATCCAAACGAGGTAGACAATTACCCCGATCAAAGCTTGTTTACTTCCCCAGACACTCAGCAGATAAATAATGATTGGCGCACTGAATACGATTGTTGTATTTAGTTTGTCCATAAATTCCCCTTCTTTACTGTCATTATTTCCGAACACTTACCCGATATTTTATTGTGCTAGAACCCATGCTCTACATTTTTCTTTGTCGTAAAATTTTTGATCGCCTATACGCCCGAATGGAAGTCCTTTATCTTCCCACTTACGAATAGTTGCAGTTGATACTCCGAAGTATTTCGCTATCTCTATTTGCTTTAATACACGTTTATCAACTGAGGCATCTCTTCTTGCTTTTGAAATTTCATCAGTTATGATTTCATGAATGTAGCTACGAAGTGCTGCCTCATTTTCAGGCGTTAAGATTACTTCCATAATCCTGAACCTCCTATCGAATTTTGAAATCCGCAATAATTTTAACGAGCAGCTGTTTTGCTTTTGGAGTATCAACCAATTTTCCTTCTAGATAATTACCGATATCTTGTTTAGGTATCCCATACAAAACAGCCAAATCGATTTTTTGAATATTATTTTCTTTTAAATATTGAAGAACTTTTTCTCTACCAACATTTGCATCAGGCATCTTTTTCACCTCGCTAATATATTTTAGTAAGATAAATAGTAAGTTTTTCTGTATAAAAACATTGACATATTTATACAAATATTCTACAATCAAAACATAGTTAAATAAGCCTATAACAAAGCTTCTTACTGCACTCGGTCGCCAAACTTAATGCTAGGAAGTGTGTTTTTTGATTTGCTTTTTTACTTACCATTTATCTTACAAGGATTATTATATACAAATTTACTACATTGTCAATTATTTTTGTAGATTTTTTGTATATCAAAACCTTGTATTTAACAGAAAGGTTGATACAAGTGGATTTATACGAAAAAATAAAAATGCTTGCGAATGAAAAGAAAATATCTATAAGACAATTAGAAGAAGCACTTGGATTCGGTAATGGGGTTATCAACCGCTGGAGAAAAAACAATCCTGGTGTTGACAAAGTTCAACTAGTTGCGAACTATTTCGATGTATCTGTTGATTACTTACTAGGACGTACTGAGAAAAAAAGATACTACGATTTAACTGAAAAAGACGAGCGTGATATTCAAAAAGAATTGCAGTCCTTAATCGACGATTTATCTAATGCTGATGGAATGGCTTTTTCAAAGAAAGATAGTGAAATGAGTGAAGCGACACGTGAAGCTCTTATTATTTCTTTGGAGAATGCGTTGAGAATAGCTAAGATAGAAGCTAAGAAAAAATACACACCTAAAAAATATCGCGATTAAAAGGAGTACGTTGTTTATGTATTTACCTCAAATTGATAACAAAATTAATAAGCTGGTAAAACTATATCAAACACGCAATCCTTTTAGAATTGCACGAGAATTGAAGATACTAGTTTTGGAAGAAGATTTGGGAGAAATTTATGGTTACTATAGTAAATTCAAACAAATAAAAATGATTCACATAAATTCTAATTTAGATGAAATGGGAAAATGGATAACTTGTAGTCATGAATTAGGCCACTGTGTTTTACATCCAAACGAAAATACACCTATGTTATCTAAAAAAACGCTAGTATCTGAATTAAAAATTGAAAAAGAGGCAAACTATTTCGCAACTCATCTGACTATTGATCCAACTTTAGACGGCTTTGATCATATGACAAAATATGAAAAGCTCGTCTGCTTTGGATTACCAGATGAATTCGATCGTTACTTGTGAATTATAATACAACGTAAGGAAGATGAAGATATAGATGAAAATAGGAATGAGAAAACCAAGTATAAAAAAATCTATCAGCGCTAGAACTACTGGGAAAGCAAAAAGAGCTGTGAAAAAAGCAGTAATTCCTGGTTACGGTAAAAAAGGCACTGGATGGATAAAAAATCCAAAGAAAGCAGCGTATAACAAAGTATATAAGAAAACCACCTTCAGTTTTTGGGATTTATTCAAATAAAAAAAGCCCGTGCTGGCACACGGACAAATGACCTTACTTCTAAGATCGTACATAAAAATCATATCATAGAAGCGAGGAATAAAAAATGAAAAAAATAATAACAAGTTTATTAGTTTTTGCTTCTCTATTACTTTTCACTGCTTGTGGTAAAAAAGTAACCACAGAAGATTTAAAAGCTAATGATTGGTTGATTGAAGCAACCAAAAAAGACGAACCCAATATGATCGCATCGTTTTCTGATCATGTTGTAACTTTTAGTGTTGACACAAGTTCTATGAAGTCAACCTCAAGTAACGACTGGGAGGCTATGGGAGAAGAATTTGCTAAAAGCTTAGTCGACCAAATGAATTACAAATTTGAGTACACACTTGAAGGCGATGTTATGACTTGGAAAGATGATAAAGACCAAGATAATGATGCCAAATATACCGTCAGTAAAGAAGATAAAAATATTATTTTAACTCCAGAAAAATCTAACAAATCTGATGATAAAGAGAAATTAGTTTTGAAACCCTACAAAAAGGAAAAAACTAAAGAATCTAGAACAGCTACTAGCTCAACAAGTAGCCACGAACAATTATCTTCGACTACAACAGAAAATACTGTTGCATCTTCTAGTACATTAGAACAAGCTGATATTGCGCAGAATACACCTTCTGAAACTAGTAGTACTTACTCTGTTGAAAGTATAGAAAACTATGCAGAAGCTGCTCCTAGTTCAAGCATTGAACAAGTTTCACCTACTCCTAGTTCAACGGAGCAATCAGTACCACAAGATTATGTACCAGCTAATCAAGCTCAACCCACAGCACCTTCTTCATCTGGAACTGAAACCTTGACTTTACAACCTGGGGAAGGACCTAAACAAATAGCTGAACGAGCTGGAATTACGGTAGATCAACTATTAGCGTTAAATGGTATGGATCCAAATAACTACATGCTTTATCCAGGACAAGAACTAAGAGTTAAATAAAAATACGTCCACTTAAGGAGGTGATGCCAGCTATTTTAGTCCGAACACTTACCCGAGCGAAAGGACGAAAAAAAATGGCAACATTCGAACAATACAAAAAGAAAAACGGTGAAAAATTGTGGAAGTTTCAAACTTATTTGGGAGTAGATCCCTTGACTGGCAAACAAGTGAGAACTACACGAAGAGGTTTTAAAACAAAAAAAGAAGCTCAATTAGCGCTGACCAAATTACAATTGGAATACGAAAGTAATGGTCTAAATAAGTCTAAAGAGTTAACTTTTCAAGAAGTATACGATCTATGGATTGTAAATTATGAGCAGACAGTAAAAGAAAGTTCTTTCGTTAAAACAAAAGAACAGTTTGCGAATCATATATTACCAGCATTTGGTGCTCTTAAAATCAACAAAATATCGATTGATATAGCTCAAAAGTTCGCTAATGAAAAGGTAAAAAAATTTGTGTTGTATAGAGAATTCATCAATAATGCTTCGCGTATATGTGATTATGCTATTAAATTAGGATATCTACAAGATAATCCTTTTAAAAAAATCACAGTTCCAAAAAGAAAGGTCTCTGTTCATGAAGAAGATACTTTAAACTTTTTTAATAAAGAAGAACTAGAAATCTTTTTGAAATCAGTAGAAAAGAAAAAAGATATTCGTATGTATTCTTTTTTTCGGACACTAGCCTTCACAGGGATGCGCGTAGGCGAGCTCTTAGCTCTCACATGGAAAGACATTGATTTTAACGATAATTATATCAAGATAAATAAAACTCTCGCCAGAGGAAAAAATAGACGCCTTTATGTAGAGCAACCTAAAACCAAAAATTCTAAGCGAGATATACCAGTCGATGATGAAACTATGAACATCTTGAAGAAATGGCGATTAGAACAAAGAAAATGGTTGTTAACATTGGGAATTAATACGTTAAGCAAAAATCAACTGGTATTTTCTAACCAGAAAAACGAATATCTCCAATTATCTAAGCCTCGTAAATGGTTAGAAGTGATTATCAAACAAAATAATCTTAAACGTATTACTATTCATGGTCTTAGACATACACATGCTAGTTTACTTTTAGAAGCTGGTGCAAATATTAAGGACGTACAAGAACGTTTAGGCCACTCGTCTATTCAAATCACTATGGATTTATATATCCACATTACAGACAAACGAAAAGAAAAAACAGCAGCGCAATTCGCAAAATATATCGGTATTTAAGCAGAACGTATTCAAAGACGTATTCAAACAAAAAAACAGAGGCGAAAACATTGCAAGCAAATGCCTGTATATCAATGTTTTCGCCTCTATTATGAAATGTTATATAAGGAAGGTACAGGATTTGAACCTGCGCGCCGGTATTAGCCGGTTCGCCGGATTTCGAGTCCGGTGCATTACCACTCTGCCAACCTTCCGTAAGTACTATTTTTAAACTTTTTCCACGAAATGTCAAGCCTATTTCTAATAGATAAATAACAGAAATCGCTTTTTTTAGCAAAAAAGTCCATTGACAGTTTGCAGCCAACGGACTTACCGATCAAATTCATACTGATAGAACACTATCTGATTATTTCAGGATTATCTAATGCTAAAATCGAGTCAATTGTCCGTTTGATCAGTGCAATGATTTGTTCTTCTGTTGGATGCATGATATTTGATGACATCAATGACGCTAAGCCAGTCACTGCTACCCACGTACCAGTATGCAGAGCATCGACATATTCATCCGATAATTGATTGTATCTTTCATCTTCTTTAACTATTTCACAGAAATAATTGTATGAAAAATCATGCATTTTCTTTCCGTCCCCATGTTCATCAATGTACAATGCCATGTAAAGACTATGATGCTTTTTTGCAAAGTAGATATAGTTCAAACCGAGATCAATGATTTTATCACCAGTACGTTCAATAGGGAAAACATCTTCTTTTAGTTGTTCAAAGATAGAATCCAGCAACGTATTTTTTAAATCTTCCATGTTTTTGAATTCCAGATAAATCGGCTGTGTCGAAATCCCCATCTTTTTAGCAATATTTCTCGCAGTAAATCCTTTAAACCCTTCCTTTGCAACAACATCATAAGCAGCTTTTAGAATTTGATCCTTGGTATAGACTTTTCTTCTCATTAAAACTCCCCCACTTCTTTACTGCAGTATATGTTGTTTTATTGTACCCTATTTTTAGCATTTTTTGCAAACATTTTACTCAAAACGTTATATTTTAAATTTTTTTCTCAGTCTTCTTTAACTTTTTTTGCAAAATTAAAAAAATTTGGTTAAATTCAATGGGTTCCCTTACATTTTTAGTTTTGACCTAAATGATAGTTGACCAAATCTTTCATTTCAAGTTATAGTTAAAGAAAATGAAAAAGAAGGTGTGTAATGGAAAACGAAACTGACGTTATTTATATTCATCCTCAAAAACGAATCGTTTCACAGAAAAGAAAGTATTTTTATCTTGGTTTTACAGGTGCTTTTTTTCTTTTTATTGGCTTGCTTTCTGGTACTCCTACTGATAATTGGAGTGGATTGCTAACTATTCTTACCTCGCCAAGCAATCTTTTGACAGATTATTTTGCTTTAGGCGGTTTCGGAAGCGCATTCATAAATGTGGGGATTTTGACCTTACTTTCTGTGCTTTTAGCTTATCGGCACAAGGTGATTTTAAACGGTCCCTTATTTGCTTCGATTCTAACAGTTACCGGTTTCTCTTTTTTTGGCAAAAACCTTTATAATTCTATCTCAATCATTTTAGGTGTGTATCTATACGCTGTATTTGTCAATAAACCTTTTTCTCAGTACATCATGATCGGACTGTTTGGTAGCGCATTATCACCGGTCGTTAGTTATATCACTTTTGGTATGCGTTTTCCTTTACTGATAGGTATTTTATTGGGAAATTTAGCTGGCATAGCAATTGGTCTACTTCTTCCGCCCTTAGCTGCTCAAACTTTAGTTTTCCATCGTGGATTCACACTTTATAATATTGGATTCACCTCTGGGTTGATTGCGATGACTTTTACTGCTGTTTTGAGGTTATTCAGCTATTCAATCGTCGAAAATACATTGGTTTCCAATGAATATCACTTTCCTCTCATTTGGATTATTTTTGGTTTTTTTTCGCTGACAGTCGGAATTGGTTTCTATTATAATTCCTTTCGGCTTTCGGGGATTCGAGAGATTTTCGATTCATCTGGAAAATTGACAACTGATTTCATTGCTAATTCTGGTATTGGTGCTACTTTGATCAACATGGGCTTAGTTGGTCTGATGCTGTCTTCTTATGTTTTACTGGTTGGCGGTCAGTTAAATGGACCTGTCATCGGTGCTATTTTATCTGCGGTTGGTTTCAGTGCTTTTGGTTGTCATTTAAAAAACAGTTTTCCGATACTAGTCGGAATATTTATTGCTTCTTTGTTTGGAACTTTTCATGAGATCACCAGTACTGGCATGCTTGTTGCAGCTGTGTTTGGGACAGGTCTCGCGCCCATAAGCGGTTTTTACGGCAGTTTTTACGGTGTAATAGCTGGTGTGCTACATATTGCTCTTGTCCATAACGTCAGCACTTTACACGGAGGACTAAATCTATATAACAGTGGTTTTTCAACTGGTTTCGTTGCAGGTATCCTTGTACCGATACTAGATAACTTTACCGCTGTCAGAAAGGAAAAAAAGACACTTGGAAAAAGAATTATCAAAAAGAATCATCGATGAGCTTCTTACTTATTTATATTCCCATGAAATAACTGAAATACGTATTGGAGTAGAATTTGCTGAGGAAGGACTTTTCATAGAGATACAGGGTACGGCAGAAACTCAGCCAGAAGATTTAGATGTACTTGCTGATTTGCTGAACAATCCTCGGGACCCTAGTATGGAAATCTACTATCAGGAACTATTAGGTAATCCCCGACATGATCGGGAAGATTATCATCTGTTAGGTAGTTTGATTGATGACGTGGAAATCATGTACGCCCAGCCGATTATCAATATTAAGATCTTTCGACGTGCTTCTCCTCGTTCCTATTATTAACCCTATTTTCTATTTATAAAAGACTGAATCAAAAAAGCAGCTCCTGAAAGTTCGATTAAAATCTACTTTCAGGAGCTGTTCAAGCTTGACATTATTGATTTTCCAATCCTTCATACACTTCATCTGTTACAGGTTCTAAAAACTCTGAGTTTCCGGAAGTGATCGCTAAATGTTCAAACCAACTGTCTTTTGTAGCACCATGCCAGTGTTTGATTCCTTTGTGCGTCACCACAACGTCTCCAGCTCTTAATCGTCTTGCTGGCTTTCCTTCTTCCTGGTACCATCCTTCTCCGCCAGTCACAAGTAAGATTTGATATCCATCTGTATGGACATGCCAGTGATTGCGACAACCTGGTTCAAATGTTACATTCCCTACACCAACAGAAACTTCGGGATCATTCACTAACATATTCAGATAGCTTTGCCCAGTAAATACCTGAGCGTAAGCTTCGTTTTTTTCCCCTGCTGGAAAAATCACGCCATTGTGTATTTCTTCGTATTTTGTCATCATTTACGCCTCTTTCTTGTTTACGCTGTTTCCTTCTAGATAGATTTCTTTTGCTAAGTTAAAAGCTGACCAAGCTTTTGGCCATCCTACATAAAAAGCTAAATGGGTAATGATTTCTGCTATTTCTTCACCAGTAATGCCATTTTGTTTGCCAATCTTCAGATGAGCTGGCAATTGTTCAAAATTTCCTCCTGAAATTAATGAAGATATGGTGATGATACTACGCTGATGAGCAGATAATTCTTCTCTGGACCATACTTGTCCAAATAAAACATCATCATTCAATTCTGCAAATTTTGGTGCAAAATCTCCTAATTGATCTCGTCCTGCGGTTTGTTTTTCTGCCATTTCTCTTATTCTCCCTTCACGACTGTTAGGTGATTCAACTATGGTTCTAAGGCAACTTTATTTTCTATTGTTTCTTCGCATTTCATTTTAGATGTAGTCTTTCAGCCTGTCCAATGCTTAGTTTATTCAGTCGATATGCTTTTTAAGCATAGTTGCTAACGCTTTTTTTATTTAAAAAAAAACAAGTTATTAAATAAGTCTTTAGTTGGATGTTTTTTTGAGATCAATCTTTTATACTTATGATGAACTTACAAAATTGTTTGTTTTCTGTCATATCAAAAAATGGCGCAGTTAGTTGCTTTTCTAGTAAAGTATAGTTAACAAAGAACCTCTAAGGAGTTGATGAATAATGAATATTGCTGCCTCTCGAAAACTGATAAATTTCATATCCATTATCGGATTAGGCCTATCAATCGCGCTGACGATTTATTTTATTAATTTAGGTGTTTTCAAAGATTTGAATGCGTTAAGAGGATTAGTAGGTGATTCCATCATTTTAGGACCGATTATTTTTGTCTTCATCCAAATCCTGCAAGTAGTTATTCCAATCATTCCTGGAGGGATCAGTACTGCAGCTGGTGTCCTGATATTTGGCCCTTATGCTGGATTTATCTATAACTATATTGGAATCTGCATTGGTTCGATTATCATTTTTCTGCTAGGGCGTCGTTATGGAAAGCCATTCATACTTTCCATGATTAGCGATAAGACATATAACAAATATATTGGCTGGCTGGATAATCAAAACCGCTTTGAGAAGCTGTTTGCTCTAGCTATTTTTCTTCCAGTTGCTCCTGACGATGCGTTATGTTTGATGGCTGGATTGACAAACATGTCAGTGAAACGATATACACTAATCATTTTGATTGCTAAACCACTGTCGATTTTCTTATATAGTATGGCCTTGATTTATGGAGGCCAATATCTAAGTGGTCTTCTTGGATAATATTTATTTTGCAAAATTAGTCATTGATTGACAATGTTAAATCTGGGAAAGGGTCTGCAAAACACACTGCACCCTTTCCTTTTTCATTAGATTTGCGCTACAATGTGAAGAGCAGGTGATAGGATGAATTATTTAAAACGTAGCTTAGGTAATGCTTGGGACTTTTTAAAAGGAACACAAGCTTATTTCCGTGATGTCTTGCTGATGCATGGCTTTATTTTATTTATTTGTTTACCCTTATTGAGCAGTACGACCCGTTTTATTTTACACCGAGGGGCAATTGACTATTTGTCTTATGACAATATTCCTTCAATTTTTTCTCAACATCCTGGAGTTCTACTCTCGTTAATCGTAGTTTTGATGATGATTTTACTGTTAGTTTATTTCGAATTTACTTTTCTTTTGATGAGTGTCTTTTTTATTAAAAAGAAAGAACCAATCTCTTTGAAGCAACTCTTACACTTGACGATACTTCAGCTGAAGAAAGTGAGACCCATTACTTTTTTGTTTTTCCTTGCTTATTTTTTATTGATTCTACCGATCAGCGGATTAAGTTTTAATTCTGATCTACTGTCAAAAATAAAAATCCCCGCTTTCATTATGGATTTTATTTTTGCTAACCGTTGGATCATCGTCAGTTCCTTTTTACTCGTTTATATTTTCCTTGGCTATATTGGGATTCGACTGATTTTTGCTTTACCGGAAATGATTCTACGAGATCGTCCTTTTCGAGCAGCCATTCGGGAAAGCTGGTCATTGACCAAATCGCGTCTTTTGGCCATCACGGGCCAATTTATTGTGATTGGCGGTACGATTTTACTCCTTTCTTCTTTAGGATATATCGTTGTTATTTTGGCACAAAGTATGGTTGAACAATTTTTCCCAGACTATGCATTGATCAGCGCTGTGTTTGCTATGACGCTTTTACAAGGGATTTTATTATTCAATATCGTGATGTCTACCGTAGGGATTTTTTATATCATTGTTGATTTCATGGATGACGAAGGCTTCTTGCCTGAGATCCCTAAGTGGTTTATCCCACAAGCCCCCAACTTGCGTTTCTCTGCGCTGAAAAACACTGGTTTGACTCTTTTTGCAGTTTTTTTCGGTATTGGCGTCTGTCTTTACAATATGGATTATCTGACTTCAGCTGTTCAGACAAAACCAGTGACTGTCTCTCACAGAGGTGTGAGTACCCAAAATGGGGCGCAAAATACTTTAGAAGCACTTGAAAAAACAAGCAGAGACTATCATCCTGATTATGTAGAGATGGATGTTCAGGAAACAAAAGATGGTCATTTCGTAGTGATGCATGATGCAAATCTTCGTCACTTAACAGGGGTAAATGGAACACCACAGGATCTTACATTGAAAGAATTGACAAATCTTACAGTTACTGAAAACGGAGTACAAGCCCCTGTTTGTTCTTTTGATTCTTATTTGGAAAAAGCACATAAGCTAAACCAAAAATTACTTATTGAGATCAAGACCTCTAAAAAAGATTCGGATGACCTTGTCGAACGATTTGTCCATAAATACCGCAAAGTTATCTTAGAGAATCATCATATTTTGCAAAGTTTGACGTACCAAACCGTTTCAGATTTAAAAGAAGCAGAACCAAACTTTTATGTGGGCTACATCTTACCTTTCAATATTGTTGGGCCCCCTGTGACGCCTGCTGATTTTCTGACAATGGAATATAGTACGATCAACCGTAACTTCATTAATTCTGCCCACCAAGACGGAAAAGAAGTATATGTATGGACAATCAACGATTCAGATGCCATGAGCCGCATGATGTTTTATGGTGTGGATGGTATCATAACCGATGAGATGGGACTACTAAATGAAAGTGTGAAACAAACAGATGAAGAAATCACTTATTCAGATAAACTGCTAAATTTTGTTTTGGGAGTTGGCTAATCAAAAATCGTTAATGAAAAAAGTCTTTATACAACAAAAAACGCATAACCTGCCACCGCAGGTATATGCGTTTTTTGTTTGACGCTCATAATGTGTGCTTAACTTTCTCTTGATTCCTTCATCGCACGAACAATAGCTAAAATAGCAGGAATTGCAGAGATCACTGCAAGAATAATTCCCATTTTCCCTGAACTTTTTCTTTTTGGCATATCTTCTCGCTCCCTTCTGTCTTTATTTATATTATAAGGGAGTTCTTGCGAATTCTCAAAAATACTGTTTAAGAAACCAATTCAGCAGGTGCGCTAATATCACAGAATTTTACGAGCATGCGATACTTGCTTTCATTGATAAGTTGATAGTCTCGTTGGTCATAACTTTCAACATACACGACAGCCGTGTTGATATATGTACGTTCAATACAGCCGATTAGTTCATGAGATACTCCGATCGGTTTGCATATATAAGATCTTCCTACTTCTGCTTTTACCATTTCATTCCCTCTTTTCTTTATTTTTATTTTGTTTTTCTTTATTTTATAATAACAAATTACCTTATATTCGAAAACGTTTTTATTCATTTTTTTATTTTTTATTTTGAGTATCTTTCTGCTTTTTAGATAACTATTTTTTAACACGATCTTAGACGTTGTGACAAAAACGTTTGTTTATATTCCTATGTTGTTCGTGCGTTTTTTTCTTTATATTGCTAAGTTATTTATAAAGAGGTGAGCATATGATTTATATTCAAGCAATAGTATTTGTAACCTTGATGATTGGGCTACTTATCGGATTAAAAGAAAATAGCTAAACCATTTAAGAAAAAATAAATAAGGAAAATGATAAATGCTTTTTAATTGCATCAAAAAACGTACGATGCTAAACTTGGTATAAGTTCGAAAGTTTAAAGGAAACTTTCAAGAACTAAATTACATTACAAAGGAGATGAATTTTATGACGTTTACAAAAACAAATATGCAATACCGCGTAGCTTTTGATACAACTTCTAACCGTTTTATGGCGATTGATGCACAAAACGAAAATAACGTTGCGTTTGGTATTACAATCGAACAAGCAGTCCGAGCATTAAACGAATCTAGATAAGGAGTGAACCATTCCAAATGGCGACTGATGAGATCTCGGAAAATCAATAAAAGACGTTTGTAACGGTAATCCGCGACAAACGTCTTTTTGTATTCATTACATATATTTGGAAATTGTCTCTCTTTATCTCTAGACCTAAACAAAAACACAAGTTCTAATATCAACCATCTCGTTTTTTATGACAATTTTGTTAGCTGTTTCGATGATAATATTCCGTTATTATCTGTATAATATTTAATATAATAAAAATAAAAAAGGAGATCTTTCATGAAAAAAATTTTAGGGTTGATCGTTATCATATTGATTGCTTTTATAGGATGGAAAGGTTGGGACTACTATCAGTCTACTTATGTAGGTAAAGATTATTATGCGGTAGTCAAAGCTCCAATGCCTGCAGAAACTGATATCAAAGCAGATAATGGGGAAGTAATTGGAAGAGGTTTTAAATACAACGTAGATGCTTATGCTGAAAACGGTGAAAAAAGACAGTTAGATTTTGATGTCATTACTTCTGGTGACTCTGCCAATGGTTCTGCTTACCCCGAAGGAACGATCTTGCAGTTGAAAGCAAGCGAAAAGCGGATCATAGAGAAAAAAGTAATTACCAGCGATAAGGTACCCTCATCTGTAAAAGAAAAATTAGGCCTATCTTAAGCTAAGAATATATCGTAAAAAAGCACTCGAAGTGAGTGCTTTTTTTTGTTGATTTTAGAAAACGAAAAAATAGAATTGGTCTTCGAAGTCAGCCTCACTGTTCTTAAAGTCCTAAATCAAACTAAAGAACAAGGCAATCAATCGATTTCTATACAAACAAGGGACTGTGACAAAAGTCTTGTCGCAGCCCCTTATTCTGAATAAACGATGCAGTATGTTTGAGTACCTAAATGGGTACCAGTTTTTATTTTAAAGCGAACATGTTTCTATCACTGATTTTTTAAATCTAGCGAAAAAACCTTATCTTACAGGCGTTCGTTCAATTCTTTCGCAAGGTCTTCAAAGCCTGGTTTGCCTAGAAGTGCGAACATGTTTTTCTTGTAAGCTTCTACACCTGGTTGGTCGAATGGGTTGATTCCATTCAAGTAACCTGAAATACCTACAGCAATTTCAAAGAAGTACATTGTATAACCCAATGTATAAGCATCCATTTCTGGAATTTTGACTAGCAAGTTAGGCACGTCACCGTCTGTATGAGCAAGCAATGTTCCTTCAAATGCTTTTGTATTTACGAAGTCCACTTCTTTTCCTTGCAAGTAGCCTAGACCGTCTAAATCTTCTGCTTGTTCAGGAATTGTGATTGATTTACGAGGTTTTTCAACCTTCACAACTGTTTCAAAAATATTGCGACGTCCTTCTTGGATGAATTGTCCTAAAGAGTGCAAATCAGTTGAGAAGTTTGCGCTTGAAGGATAGATGCCTTTTTGGTCTTTTCCTTCAGATTCACCATACAATTGTTTCCACCATTCTGAGAAGTATTGCATTCCTGGTTCATAGTTGATCAACAACTCAGTTACTTTGCCTTTACGGTAAAGAATGTTGCGCATTGCTGCGTATTGGTAAGCTTCGTTTTCTTCTAGTTTGTCGCTTGAGTATGCTTTGCTTGCATCAGCGGCACCTTGCATCAATGCATCGATATCTGCACCACTAACAGCGATTGGTAACAAACCAACAGCAGTTAATACAGAGAAACGTCCGCCGATGTCATCAGGAATCACGAAAGTTTCCCAACCTTCTGCATCTGCTTCTACTTTAACTGCACCTTTTGCTTTATCTGTTGTAGCGTAGATACGTTTGTTTGCTTCTTCTTGTCCATATTTCTTAACAAGAAGCTCTTTGAATACACGGAACGCAATCGCTGGTTCAGTAGTTGTTCCAGATTTTGAAATAACGTTTACTGAAAAGTCGCGATCACCGATTACTTCGATCAAGTCAGCAATATATGTTGAGCTGATTGAATTTCCGGCAAAGAAGATTTGTGGTGCTTTTCTTGTGTTGCTATCTAATAAATTGAAGAATGTGTGATTCAAGAAGTCGATCGCTGCACGAGCGCCTAAATAAGAACCACCGATACCGATAACAACTAATACTTCAGAATCAGATTGGATTTTTTTAGCTGCTTCTTTGATACGTGCAAATTCTTCTTTGTCATAGTTCGTTGGTAAATCGATCCAGCCGCGGAAGTCGCTTCCTGCGCCAGTACCTTCCCGTAATTCGTTGTGGGCTGCTGTTACTTGGCTTTGCATGTACCCTAACTCTTGTTCGTTGACAAACGGTGCTACTTTTGAATAGTCAAAATGAATGTGTGCCATTTGTTCTCCTCCTTATAGGTTTACTCTACAGGTAATACTTTACGTTTTTTTTTATTATTTTTCAAGCAAATAAACAAAATGCTGACAATATTTCCAAGAAAGTTTCATTTTTCAAACTAAACCTTCTGCTGCCATTGCTTTGGCAACTTTTTCAAATCCAGCAACATTTGCTCCAAGAAGCAGATTTTTTTCGTCGCCGTACTCGGCTGCTGTTTGGCGACACGTATGGTAAATCGTTTCCATGATTTGATCCAGCTGCTCATCCACTTGCTCTCTTTCCCAAGTCAATCGCTGGGCGTTCTGACTCATTTCTAAAGCAGATACTGCCACTCCTCCAGCATTAGCAGCTTTTCCTGGACAATACCACACGCCTGCTTCATGAAGAACAGAAACAGCTTTTACTGTACATGGCATATTAGCGCCTTCTGCTACGATTTTGATCCCATTTTCTACTAAGATTTCGGCCAAGCTTTCGTCTATTTCATTTTGAGTAGCACATGGCAAAGCGATATCCGCTTTTTCTTTCAATGTCCAAACAGATTCTCCAGCATGATAAATAGCAGAAGGACGTTGGTTTGCGTATTCCGTCAAACGTTGTCTATTGATTTCTTTGACTTCTTTCAATAGTTTCACATCTATTCCTTCTGGATCATAGATGTACCCGCTAGAATCTGAACATGTAACAACTTTCCCGCCTAGCTCTTGCACTTTTTCGATTGCATAAATGGCTACATTCCCGCTTCCGGAAACAAAAACTGTTTTTTGATTAAATGAATCTTTTTCTTCGTTCAATAGATGTTTGACATAATACACTAATCCATAACCAGTAGCTTCCGTACGTATCTTACTTCCCCAAAAATCCAAAGGTTTACCTGTCAACACACCAGTATCATATTTTTTCAATCGTTTATATTCGCCGAACAAATAGCCGATTTCTCTAGCTCCTACACCGATATCTCCCGCAGGAACATCAATCGATGGGCCGATATGTTTTGACAATTCCAGCATGAAACTTTGACAAAAACGCATGATCTCATTATCAGATTTTCCTTTAGGATCGAAGTCACTTCCGCCTTTTCCTCCACCGATTGGCAGACCGGTTAAACTATTCTTGAAAATCTGTTCGAAAGCCAAAAATTTCAAGATACTTAGATTGACACTAGGATGGAAGCGCAATCCACCTTTATAAGGGCCGATAGCTGAGTTGTATTGGATACGGTACCCTCTATTTACTCGCCAGTTTCCTTCATCATCTTGCCAAGGCACTCGAAATTGAATAACTCTTTCTGGTTCCGTTAAAAGTTCTAAGATATTCTTTTCGATATATTCGGGATGAGTGTCCAAAAAAGACATAACCGTGGGCATGAATTCATCGATTGCTTGTAAAAATTCTTCTTGCCCTTGATCCTTTTGATGTAGCTTTTCTTGAATTGCTTGAACATATTCTGTTGCGTTTGTCATCGTTCCACGCTCCTTTGCTTATCTTCCCTCATTTTAGCTCATTTTCTCTTTTGGCTCAAAACATTTTTTTCTGTTTTCTTTCTTCAGATATGCTACACTTTCCTTGAGGTGAGGGAATGGAAAAACTGTATGATGTGATTGTAGTCGGCGCTGGAACAAGCGGGATGATGGCAGCGATCAGTGCAGCTGAACAAGGCGCACGCGTACTCTTGATCGAAAAAAACAAAAAAGCAGGAAAAAAACTACTGATGACAGGTGGCGGTCGGTGCAACGTCACGAACAATCGTCCTGTTGATGATTTGATTGCACATATTCCTGGAAATGGAAAGTTTTTATATAGTACGTTTGCGCAATGGAATAATTTCGATATCATGAACTTCTTTGAATCACAAGGCGTACATTTAAAAGAAGAGGATCATGGACGGATGTTTCCTGTGACAAATAAATCAAAAACGATTATCGAAGCATTGCTCAATCGTCTGAAAGAACTAGATGTGACGCTTCTATTCTCTACTCGAGTAGAGAAATTGATCCACAAAGAACATAAAATTTACGGTATACGCACGGAATTCGAAGAGTTTCATGCTCCTGCCGTTATCTTAACGACTGGTGGTCGGACTTATCCATCTACTGGTTCTACTGGAGATGGGTACAAGATCGTGAAGCGAGTGGGTCACACGGTGACGCCTCTTTATGCGACAGAGTCCCCCTTGATATCGGATGAACCGTATATTCAGGAGAAAACACTTCAAGGGCTTTCTTTACAGGACATCACTTTACGCGTTTTAAATAAAAAAGGTCGTGTATTGACTGAACATACGATGGATTTACTTTTCACCCATTTCGGTATTTCTGGTCCGGCTGCACTGCGTTGTTCAAGTTTTGTCAATAAAGAATTAGAGAAAACGGGAGAACCAGTGACACTTTCTCTGGATTGTTTCCCTACACAAACCAAACAAGAGCTTATTCATTTATTGACAGAAAAAAGTAAAACCACCAAAAAGAACTTGGTAAATGCCTGGCACGGTCTATTACCTGAGCGATTGTTGGTTTTCTTTCTTGAGCGGCTTGAAATGGATCATCTGACAGGACAACAAGCCTCTCAAAAACAAATTCAAGATTTCGTTCAATTATGCAAAGAGTTTAAGCTATCAATCAACAAGACTTTTCCTATTGAGAAATCATTTGTAACTGGCGGAGGGGTTTCTCTAAAGGAAATTCATCCTAAAACGTTGGAGAGTAAAATCATTGATGGTCTGTATTTTGCCGGAGAATTACTGGATGTCAATGGTTATACTGGCGGTTTTAATATCACAGCGGCTTTCGCTACAGGACATGTAGCAGGAATGAATGCTGGGCAAAAAGCATAATGTATAAAAAAGAAAGAAGGAGACTGGGCAAACAACATCCCGGTCTCCTTCTTTCTTTTATACGTATGATTTATTGTTTTATATCTGCAAATTGTCCGCTCGTTAATGCACAGATATCTTGAGGTGCTAACTCCATCTGTAGCCCTCTTCTGCCAGCCGAGACAATGATTTGTTCATAGCTTTCTGCAATTTGATCTAAATAAGTAGGAAATAGTTTTTTCATACCTATAGGCGAGCAGCCACCACGTATGTATCCGGTCGTTGCTTCCAAATCTTTTAAATGGAGCATTTCTACTTTTTTATTCCCTGAAACTTTTGCTAATTTTTTTAGATTCAATCCGGCTTCTCCCGGTATCACAGCAACAAGAGGCCCCGTCACATTGCCCACAGCAACCAGTGTTTTAAATATACGAGATTGGCTTTCTGGAAGCTGTTCAGCGACCGATGACGCACTTAGGTGGCTTTCGTCCCACTCATATTCGTGCTCTGTATAGGGAATCTTTTTTTGTTCGACCATACGGATTGCATTCGTTTTTACTATTTTTTTCTTTGCCAAAAAATATCACCTCAAACTTGTTCTACAACGGTTCATTTAATAATTGAATAATTTGCTTCAATGCTTTGACCGGTAATTGTCCTGGAGCAGAAGCATTGCTTAAGGAGCCAAACGTCATGACGGATCCTGTCGTTCCGCCAGCCAGACGAGAAATTTTCCCCAGATCGCCCATAGACATCGTAATGATAGGCATGGAGACAAAAGCATTTGCCCGTCTAGTCAACTCCATCAACCGCAAAACATCTCGTTCATTGTTGGGAGTCACTGCCAACTTTCCGATATCAGCGCCAAAATGTTCCATGACATTCAGTCGGTAAAGCAAGACAGGGTCAGCTGGTGTTTCTTTAAAATCATGACTACTGATGATCAAAGGGATATCTAAAGATTTGATTTCCTCTATCAGTCCTTTCCCTAAACTTTCAACTTTGAACAACTCGATATCGACCACATCTACTAATCCTGTGTGTATCACATGTTCATAAAGGTCGCGATACTGACGGATCGATATGTCTTGTTCTCCGCCTTCAGCTAAGGTACGAAACGTAAATAATAACGGCAGTCCATCAAGCATCTCATGGATAAGAACCAATGTTTCTGCTACTTCATCAAAAGAAAAAACTTCACGATAATGATCGACTCGCCATTCGACTAAATCGGCCCCTGCTTCACGTGCAAGAACTGCTTCACGTAATACTTCCTCTCGGACGGCCCCGATAAGAGGCGCACAAATCTTTGGTCTACCGCTTCCTATATTCAATCCCTTTACCCGAACCATTCTGCATCGCTCCTTCTAATGGTTATTTTTAATTTGATAAACAAACACTTTCAGATAATTGCCTTCTAAAAAGGTATCCGTCGTCTGGAAATCTTTTGGCAGACGATATAAAGCAAGTTGTTCAAAAGAAACATTTTTGGCATGGAATTCCTCTTCAATCATTGTTTGGAATTGTTCTATCGAGACATTCGCAGCATTTGTAGACGCAATAAGTATCCCGTCTTCTGCTAAAATATCCAGACTATCCTTGACCAGTTCCCCATAATCTTTTGCTACGCGAAAGACTTTTTTCTTATTTCTGGCAAAACTTGGTGGATCCAATACAATCATGTCATATAAAAATTGTTTTCTTTTGGCGTATTTGAAATACTCGAATACGTCCATAACAATGATTTTTTGCTGATCGACATCCAAAGCATTCACTTCAAACTGTTCCTGTGTTTTTTTTAAACTGCGTTTTGCTAGATCGACACTTGTTGTTTCGATTGCCCCTCCCATTGCGGCAGCAACAGAAAAGGCGCCGGTATAACTAAACATGTTCAAAACTGTTTTCCCAGAAGCGAAACCTTCTGCTAATGATCCCCGTACTTCTTTTTGGTCTAAAAAGATCCCAGTCATTAATCCTTCATTTAAATAAACGGCAAATTTTACTCCGTTTTCTTTTACGATCAAGGGTTCCGGTGCCTCTTTTCCGTAAATGAACTGGCTCTCAGGCAGATTTACTGATTCAAATCGAATTTTCTCATAGCCTCCTATGATTTCCGGGTAGATTTCACGAAAAGCTTGAATCAATAATTCACGATGTGCATATAACGTTTCGTTATACCAAGAAAAAACAGCATAACCTGCATAATAATCAACAATCAGACCGCCGATCCCGTCTCCTTCTCCATTGAATATACGAAAAGCGGTAGTAGAATCATCTGAAAAAAAGAAAGTTCTTTTTTCTTTTGACTTCACAAAAAGTTCTTCAAAAAATGATTGATCAAATGGGATGTTCTGCTGGCTCAATACCCAACCGATTCCCTTATTCTGCTTTCCTAGATATCCTTTTGCGATAAATTGGTTTTGCGAATCAACTAATTCCACCCATTGCGTGGTTTCTTTTTGGGGATGAGCAAGGTCTTCTTTTTGGATCAGTGGATATCCTTTTTTCAATCGATTGCTTGCTCTTTTTTTTACTTGTACTTTCATTCCTTCACCTACTTTAGCTTTCTCTTCCCAAGTATAACAAAAAACATAGGACTTGTCTTACTGCTCATTTTTTCATGAAGCTTAAAGAAAACCTTAATGAAACAGCATAAACTTCTGGTTTCAATTGACACTATATTGTCATACTAGTAAAATAAATGAGAATAAGTGAGCTGTGTAACATGGTTTCATGACACTTCTGTGATTAAGAAGTGCAGAAAGGAAGATTATCTTGAAATATATAAAAACACCTGCCTTTTTGAATAAAAGGCTCGGATTTTTTTCTTTACTAGTCGTTTTACTTTGGTTGAAAACGATTTTTGCCTATTTAGTTGATTTCCATCTCGGAATCGAAAGTGGCATTCAATACTTTATCTTGTTTATCAACCCTATTGCAACTACATTGTTATTACTTGGAATTGCTCTTTATATCAGACGCCCTAGAGTTGCTTATATCACGATGATGGTCATTTATTTTCTTTTGACATTGCTTGTTTTTTCGAATGTCACTTATTATCGAGAATTCACGGACTTCATTACGATCAACACGATTTTAGGTGCTGGGAAAGTAGCGAGTGGTCTGGGAGAAAGTGCCATTCGACTGTTTCGCCCATATGATGTGATCTATTGGATCGATTTTATTATCTTGGCTGTTCTGCTGATTGCAAAAAAAATCAAGTTGGACCCTCGCCCGATCCGAGCAAGAATGGCTTTTGCGATCTCTACATTAGCAGTTATGATTTTCTCAGGAAATCTTTTTATGGCGGAAGCTGATCGTCCAGAATTGCTGACTCGAACATTCTCTCGTGATTATTTGGTCAAATATCTTGGCTTGAATGCTTTCATGGTTTATGACGGTGTTCAAACTTACCAGACAAACCAAGTGCGGGCAGAAGCAAGTCCCAATGATATGAAAGAAGTAGAAAATTATGTAAAAGAACATTATGCAGCACCAAATGACGATTTGTTCGGGCTTGCTAAAGGAAAAAATGTGATTTATATCCATTTAGAAAGCTTCCAGCAATTCTTGATCGATTATAAATTGACAGATGAGAATGGTGTCCAGCATGAAGTTACACCTTTCATCAATAGTCTTTACCACAGCAACAGCACGTTCAGTTTTGACAACTTTTTCCATCAAGTAAAAGCAGGAAAAACAAGCGATGCGGAAACGCTGATGGAAAATTCATTGTTTGGCTTGAATCAAGGCTCCTTGTTCACACAATTAGGCGGAAAAAATACTTTCCAAGCTGCACCTGATATTTTAAGTCAAACACAAGGTTACACTAGTGCGGTATTCCATGGGAACGCTGGTACATTCTGGAATCGAAACGAGACATACAAGAATTTAGGATATGATTATTTCTTTGATTCTTCTTATTATGATGTTAATGATGACAATTCGTTCCAATACGGGTTGCATGATAAACCATTTTTCCAACAATCCGTACAATACTTGGAACGTCTGCAACAACCATTTTATTCAAAATTCATTGCTGTATCTAACCATTATCCTTATTCAAAATTCACCAATGACGAAGCAGGATTCCCGTTAGCCAATACAAATGATGAAACGATCAACGGTTACTTTGCGACAGCCAATTATTTAGATACCGCCGTACAAGAATTCTTCAATTATTTGAAAGAAAGCGGCTTGTATGATAATTCAGTCATCGTCCTTTACGGTGACCATTACGGTGTCTCGAATTCAAGAAATAAAAATCTAGCTGAATTAGTTGGAAAAACAAGTTCTACTTGGACAAACTACGACAATGCACAAATGCAGCGTGTCCCTTATATGATCCATATCCCTGGACAAACACAGGGCGGAATCAATCACACTTACGGCGGACAAGTTGATGCCTTGCCTACATTACTTCACTTACTAGGTGTAGATACAAAAAATTATATTCAGTTAGGACAAGATCTATTCTCGAAAGATCATGAACAGCTTGTTTCTTTCCGTGATGGTGATTTTGTTACACCAAAATATACTTACTACGGTGGTACGATCTATAGTAACGAAACTGGTGAAGCTATTACTGAACCTACTGAGGAAGTACAGAATGAAATTGATTCACTGAAAGAAAAAGTTGATAAACAGTTAGCTGTTTCTGACCAAATCAATAATGGTGATCTTCTTCGGTTCTATACGAATAGTGGATTAGACCCAATTGATACCAGTGATTATGACTACAAGAATGGCTTAGAGAAATTAAAAGAAGCTGAAAAATCTCTTGGTGACAAGTCAACTAGTGTCTTTAGTGAACACAAGGGACAATCAACTGTTGATCTTTATAAAACGCAAACGTACCAAGAACTTCACGGAACGACCACAAGTTCTTCCGAATGATAAAATAAATTTAAAAGGAGCAGCGACAAAATTATTGTCGCTGCTCCTCTTTTCGAATAAACAGTGTTCAAAAGCTTGCATCTACGGTAATAGAATAGGGCAGCTTCTTCACAACCTCTTGCTTTTTACAAAATATTTTCTGGTTTTAATTCGTGATTTCACTAAAGGAATTTCATACTTTATTCATATTCATTTTCTATACTTTTTATAGAGGTGAAAAGTATGAAAATAATCCGCTATGCTACTGCTCGATTAATTTATTACAAAAAGCAGACAATACTCTATTGTTTATTTTCAAGCTTTTCTGCTTTTTTATTGATAGCATGCCTGACTCTTTACCATTTGCAATCGGCTTTAGCCAATCAAGTCCAAGATCGGCTTTCATTTATTGGCGCTTCTGCATCTACAGAGCTTCTTCCGGCTTTAGAATTAGCTAGCCGATTTTATATAAAAGGCATATTCAGTTTATTTTTTCTATTTGCCTTCCTTTTTATCTTTTTCTTTTACTATTCAGTCAGGCAAAACAAGCAGGAATTGATCAATTGGCGCCTGACTGGTCTTTCTAAAACCAAATTATTCCTTTTTATTTTCTGGCAGCTGTTCTTTCCTCTCTTTCTTTGTTGTATCTTGGTTTTATTGTGGATCGTCAGCTTCCAGTCAGTTTATGAAGCGCTTCTTCAAAGGATCAATTTTCTTGTCTTAAAGACTACTGAACTGCCAGATATCCGTGATATCTTGACTTCGGTAAGCGGACTTACAATTCCGATGGATCAACAGACTTTTTTTACCATCGATTTCCAAAATGATCTTTTTTTCACAGATATACTTAAGGGATTTGCCCAAACTCTTATTGGGCTCAGTGGATGCTGTCTCATTCTTAGTCTATTCCCTTTCACTTTTTTTATCCATCATTTGCAAAGTAGGAGGCCTGGACGTAATGAAACCTGAATATTTGATTCATGCTGAACACTTGACCGTTATTTTGTGTCCTCTCGAAAAACAGCATAAAATATTGGAGCACTTGAAAAAAGAGGTTCTTGTTGCAAAACTGGATAATTTTGCGATCATCCAAAAAAATTGGCCGATGTTTCCTTATCTGAATCTTAAAGACCATGTCCTGTTGGATGTACCGGAAAAAGAAATCAAACAAGATCGTTTGGCCTATCAAGAAAAACTTGATATCTCTCCTTCCTTGCTTAATTGTGCGGCAGCTGAGTTGACGTCTTTTGAAAAAGTAAAGCTGCAATTACTTCATGCCTTGCTTTCCAAGCGAAACAATATTGTTATTGAAGATACATTTGATGAACTTAGTGTATTGGAGATCCAAGAGCTACTCCACTTGCTTTCTTATTTAGCTCATGAAGAAAATCAAGGTATCTTACTCTTTACTCATGATGCTACTATTGCTCAAAGTCCTTATATTGATCGTTTAGAGCCCGCGGGCTAAATCAATCATTTTATAGTAAAAACAAGCGGTATAGAAGATCGATTCATGATCTTTTATACCGCTTGTTTTTTACTCTTTTTTGATTTCTACGTCAGGCAAACGAACAGCGAATTTTGTTCCTTTTCCTAGTTCGCTTTCTACTTCTAATTTTCCTTTATGCAAGCGTACAAGTTGCTGCACGATTGGTAAACCTAATCCTGATTCACCATATTTTGTATTTTTTCTTGAAGGATCTACTTTATAATAACGATCCCAGATACTTTTCATTTGTTGTTCAGACATTCCAATTCCCGTATCTTCAATCGTGATGATCGTTTCAAGATAGCCTTTTTCTAAAGTAATCGTGATTTGGCCGTTTTCAGTAAACTGTATCGCGTTTTGAATAATATTGACCATGATTTGGACAAATCGGTCATAATCAGCGTAAACATCAATATCATCAACGGCTTTCAATGTCAATGTATCTCCTGCTGCTTCTGCTTTAGCTTCTAACTGTGCAACAATATTTTTCAATGTTTCTGTTCCATTGAATTTTTTAATGACCATACTGATTTGATTCGTACGGATTTTTTCATAATCCAAGTTTTCATTCACCAAACGGATCAGACGCTCTGTTTCATTTTTCATCAATTTAATCGCGTTTTCTCGCTGATTTTCAGGGATTGCATTGTATTCTAACCCTTCCAGAAGTCCGTTGATTGTCGTAAGAGGTGTTCTCATCTCGTGAGAAGCATCTGCCATAAATTGTCTTCGACGATTTTCTTGTTCTTCAATTTCTGCTTGAGATTCTCTCAATGAATTCGTCATTTTATTGAAATCATCTGCTAACTCATCAAATTCATCTTTGTCATGTACGGGGAGCTGTACATCAAAATTACCATTCGTCACTTCTTTCGTCGCATTCCTTAACCGATTGATACGCTTAACTTGGAATGCTGCAAAAGCATAGCTGGCAATAACTGCAACGATACTGGAAAAAATAAATCCTTTGAACAGGTTCAGTGTAATTGGACGAACGCTGTTATCGATATTTCGCGCAGGTTGACTAACTACAAGTGCTCCATAGAATTCATGATTCAAATTAAATGGCACAAGTGCGTAAGAGGTCGCCTGTGCTTGTCCTAAAATATTTTTATTCGATGTGAATTTTTCTTGACGTCCATTCCTCAGATTTTTCCATTGATCAGCTGTTAAGGTAAAATTCAGTAAAGCTGTATTAGTCGGATAAATGACACGTTCGTTTTTATCGATAAATATAAAGTTCACATTTTGTTCTGTCAGTACTTGCTCTGTCAGCAGCAATGCATTTTGAAACGCCTGATCTTGACTAAACTGCGGGAGCGTATCGGCATAGGTTTGCGTTGTCTTTTCAACTGATTCAGCATATCCAAACAGTTGCTGGTAATTGTTTTCTTCAATCGTTTGTTTTGTCAGTTGTGTAAAAGAAACTCCAACGATCAATAAGATCAACGCGACCATTCCGCAAAAAGCTAAGAGTTGCTGATACAAATAACGCATTAGGCAACACCAGAATCATCGAATTTGTAGCCGACTCCCCAAACAGTTTGGATGACTTGTGGTCCGACCTTTTCGATTTTTTGTCGTAATTTCTTGATATGGGCGTCCACTGTCCGTTCATCACCAAAGTACTGATAATCCCAGACTAATTCAAGCAACTGCTCCCGAGAGAATACTTGACGTGGTTTTTTTGCTAAAGTAAACAATAGATCGAACTCTTTAGGCGTCAGTCCTTCAATTGGCCGGTTGTCCAGATACGCTTCTCGTGTTTTCGTATTCATCTTGAAATGACTAGTCTCGATATCAAAATGATCATCTGAAACTGCTGCTTCTTCTCTTGCTTCTGCCAACTCACTACGGCGATGCAAAGCTTTCATTCGAGCAATAAGCGTCAGAGGACTGAAAGGTTTTGTGACATAATCATCTGCCCCCATCTCTAAGCCGATCACCTGATCGCTTTCAGAATCTCTAGCTGTCAGCATGATAATCGGCACAGTACTTGAAACTTTGCGGATCTCTCTTCCTACTAGCATACCGTCCAGTGTGGGCAAATTCAGGTCTAGTGTAATCATATCCCAATGTTGTGGGTTTTCTAAAAAGGCATCGAGCCCTTCTTTTCCATCATACTTGAAAGTTGCTTCCCAACCTTCATTTAAGAAAAACATCTGCATCATTTCAGAAACAGATTGATTATCTTCAATCATTAAAATATTCATTATCGTTCCCTCCAGTTTCCAGGTCATATTTCTGTAATTTCTTTTCTGTCATAATAAAAATAGGCATAATTGGAAATACTAGCAGAAGCATTTCAATCAGAAAATAATTCGTATGCCCAGATGTCTTTAAATAATAGCCGATCAATGCCATCAGTAAGCCCATAAGAAAAAACCAGTTTCCGCTTGTCTTTTGAGCCAGCCGCCAATGAGCGTCTGTTTTTGCGGCAAGAGGCGAATGATACCCATAAAAAGGCAGATTTCCTTTTGAGGGCAGAATCCGAAAAAGACTGCCAATTATTAAGAATAAGATACCAATACTGAAAAAAATCATTCTTTCCCTCCTAAATTCTCTTCTTATAGTATACTCTAAATTGTTGACTGAACCAATATGTTCAGGAATTCTTCACGAAAGGTTTGTCTTTTGTTCATTCTTTGTTAAGATAAACTTATTCCAATAAAAAAGGAGTTTTATTTGTGTCAAATTATCGTGCAATCACTTTCTTTGATCTTGATGGAACATTACTAGATGCGAAATCAAAAATCACACCCGAAGTGGCAAAAGCTATGAACGCATTAAAAGAAAACAATGTTCTCCCCGTCATCGCTACAGGACGTACAGAAGCAGAAATCCACTCTATCATGGAAGATGCGGGCATTACTTCTGCGGTCACCATGAATGGTTCTTTCATTCGAGTAGACGGCGAAGAAATCTATTCTCAAACATTTTCTTCAGAAGAATGTCAAAAAATGTATGATCATGTACAGTTGAACGGTCATGAACTTTCTTACTATAACGATCAGAAAATCTGGTGTACCGGTCATAGCCAAACAATGATCAATGCTTACGACTTCATTCATTCAGATGTTCCGGAAATTGATCCTTTAGGCTTTAAAGAAAACACAGTAAATATGTTGCTGATCTTATCTCAATCAGGTGACGAATACTATCACGAACATTTTCCTGAGCTAACTTTTTATCGGAATGGTCCTTACTCGATCGATACAGTGAAGAAAGGAATCTCAAAAGGGGCAGGTGTCAAACGTCTGCAAAAAGAACTTCAGCTGGAAAAAGTTCCTACTTTTGGATTTGGCGATGGTCCGAATGATTTTGCCTTGTTGGAAGCTTGCGACAACAAAATCGCTATGGGCAACGCCTATGACGGATTAAAAGAACTTTCTACCTTTATCACAAAGAAAAATACAGAAGGCGGAATTGTCCACGCATTGAAATATTTTGATCTGATTTAAGATCTTTTTTTGAAGCTACCTCTTTTCTTAAGAAAATCGCTTATTTTTTCTTAAGAAAGGGGCAGTTATTATATAAATAATGGGATATGATTCGCTTTTTTATTGAATTTATCCCAATATATGCTATACTAATTTTGTATGAAAAATACACGTAACCCTTGTTAGCTAACGGGGACGTTACGGATTCGACAGGCACAGTCGAGCTTGAATTGCGTTTCGTAGGTTACGTCTACGTAAAAACGTTACAGTTAAATATAACTGCTAAAAACGAAAACAACTCTTACGCTTTAGCTGCCTAAAAACAGTTAGCGTAGATCCTCTCGGCATCGCCCATGTGCTCGAGTAAGGGTCCTAACTTTAGTGGGATACGTTTCAACTTTCCGTCTGTAAGTTGAAAAAGAGAACATCAGACTAGCGATACAGAATGCCTGTCACTCGGCAAGCTGTAAAGTGAATCCTTAAATGAGTTGACTATGAACGTAGATTTTTAAGTGGCGATGTGTTTGGACGCGGGTTCGACTCCCGCCGTCTCCATTGTGAGATTTCAGCAGATTTCGCTAGATGCTTAAATCCTTATTTTATAAGGGTTTGAGCATTTTTTATTTTCGCAGATTTTCGTTAAATGAATGAAAATGGCATTCAAAATAGCATTCAAAAAGAACACTTTTTAATATATATGTTCCATCCATATTATCAATGATATTCCTACTTTACAAAAAGAACATTAGTTCGTATACTCTTTTTGAGGTGAACATTATGTTGATGGAAGGAAAAACACAATTATGGTTTAAATTTGATCCTTCGAATAGATTTGTCAAAGATTTTTATA